>Ga0181534_10000183_pt1 | contig 44830 bp, 31 predicted proteins | sample PEATcosm2014_Bin_37_FD_119758 | JGI IMG/M metagenome (GOLD analysis project Ga0181534, IMG submission 119758) | Peatland microbial communities from MTU Mesocosm Facility, Houghton, MI, USA - PEATcosm2014_Bin17_10_metaG | ecosystem: Environmental > Terrestrial > Soil > Wetlands > Peat | place... | reverse complement strand
CATTACCGTTGGCACAGTTAAGACAGCCACGACCACCACTCTGGCTGCATCCACCACCACGCCCGCGGTTGGCGCCAGCGTTACGCTGACTGCCACGGTTGCGCCTACGGCCGCCACCGGCACAGTCACCTTCTATTCGGGCACGACCTCGCTCGGCACAGGAACACTGGCCTCAGGCAAGGCGACGCTGACGACATCATTTGCGACAGCGGGAACCTACTCGCTGACCGCTGTCTACGCTGGATCGACGACCTACGCCACCAGCACTTCGACCGCGGTAAGCATTACCGTTGGCACAGTTAAGACAGCCACCACCACCACTCTGGCTGCATCCACCACGACGCCTGCGGTTGGCGCCAGCGTTACGCTGACTGCCACGGTTGCGCCTACGGCTGCCACCGGCACAGTCACCTTCTACTCGGGCACGACCTCGCTGGGCACTGGAACACTGGCCTCGGGCAAGGCGACGCTGACGACCTCATTCGCCACAGCGGGAACCTACTCGCTGACCGCTGTCTACGCTGGATCGACGACCTACGCCACCAGCACTTCGACCGCGGTTTCAGTGACGGTCGGTTCGACGGGCAGCTTCACGCTTGGAGTTTCCGGCACACCGACTGTAGTTCAAGGCTCAAGCACCACCCTAACGATCACCGTAACGGACGTAAGCCCGTTTAGCGGCACTGTAACCCTAAGCTACCCTGCGGCGTCGGGCGGCATCACGATCTCAGGATGCACCAGCCCCATTACCGGCAATGGCAGTTGCGTGCTGACAATAACCGCCAGCAGCACGGCTACTGTCGGTGGGTTCGCTTTCACCCTCACCGGCACATCCGGAACGCTGACAAGCAGCGCCACTCTCACGCTCACGGTGACGGCGAAGCCCGGCTTTACGATCTCATGCGGGGGATTGACTGTGGTAGCAGGCGGCACCGGTACTTGCCCCATCACGGTTACCGACACAGGCGGATTCACCGGCAGTGTAACGCTAGCCGCCTCAGGCCTGCCTACCGGCGTAACGGCCGCATTCAGCACCAATCCAACCACTACGACGAGCGTACTGACGATCACGGCCAGCAGCGCGGCTACACCGGGCACGTTCACGATCACCATTACCGGAACCTCCGGCACAACTACCTACACGATTACCTGCACTATAACGATCACCGCCCCGGTAACCGCGAATGCCGTAGTCACCGTGAACCCGGCTAATACCGGCGTGGCTGTCAGCAATACGATTCTCGGCATGAATCTGGCCTCCTGGTACGACGTGATCGCAAACGATGCCGGAATTACATCTGCATTCGAGGCGAACGGCATCAAAGCGGTTCGCTGGCCAGGTGGATCGTGGTCTGATATCTACCATTGGTCCACCAATACCAATTGCTTCAGCTCCACCGATGGCGCTCCCGCCGCGAACGACACGTTTGCGAATTTTGTAAACGATATCGCCATTCCCGCTGGGCTGGATGTATCGCTCACCGCGGATTACGGCACCAACGCCGCCTGCACCGGCGGTGGCGATCCAACCGAAGCTGCCTCATGGGCCGCCCAGGCAGTGACTCTCAAGGCCAACGTAAGCCACATTACCGTCGGCAATGAGGAGTACGGAACCTGGGAAGAGGATCTGCACTCTCCCGCGCACGACCCCACAACGTACGCCAACGCCGTCGCAACGGGATACTATCCTGACATCAAGGCGGCTAGCCCCAACGTCCTGGTCGGCGTCCTGGTTCAGCCGGACTATACATGGGATTCGATCGTGCTCGCCAACGCCAAGTACGATTTCGTCGAGTTCCACTACTATCCCGAAACGCCAGGATCGGAGAACGACACTACGCTGATCCAGACGGGCGCAACGGGCCTGACCACCTACATCAACAAAATCAAGACGGAACTGACCACGGCCGGCCATTCCGGCACACCCATTTATGTGGGCGAGATCGGCGCGCCTTATAGCAATCCTGGCAAACAGAGCTGGTCGATCACTCAAGGTCTGTATGCCGGCCAGGTGCTGGGCGAAATGATGAACGACGGCGTCACGCGCCTGACCTGGTGGATTGGCTTTGGCAACTGCAACGGCCAAGCCGGCAACGATAGCTCTTCACTCTATGGATGGCAGAACTTCGGAGCCTACAATGTCTTCTCCGACGGGCCCAGCGATCCTACCTGCCCCAGCGGCAGCACGGCTCCTGATTGGGGTCCCATCGGCACTCCGTCTCCCACCGGGCGGGCCTTCCAACTCTTCAGCCAGGTGGCCGTCAACGGCGAGAAGGTGCTGACCCCAACCGTTACCGGCGACACGACCGATGTAGTTGCGTATGCAGCTACCCATAGCGGCGGCACGGCGCTGGTCCTGTTCAACCGCAACGAAACCACCAGCGAGACGGTCCAGATCACAGTGACCGGCGTGACCTCGGCGGCCGGAGTCACGGAAACCACCTACAACAAGGCGCTCTATGATGAGACGGACGCAACCACACCTGTCTGGGCCGCGCCTACCACCACCAGCCTCGGCACACAGACCCTGCCGATGACTCTCACCTTGACCCCGTGGAGCATGAACGTGGTCATTATCCCCTAAGAGATGCGGCAACTCCGCTTCTCTTGAAACCGCCCGCAACCGAATGCCCCAGACCTCACAAGGCCTGGGGCATTCTGCTTTTGCGATCGATGCAACAAGATACCGAAGGGCCGCCGGCCGCATCGGCCAGCAAGTATACTTTTTATTGACTCACAGACCGGCTTGCAGACTCATGGAGCAGACGATTCCAAACCCAGTTGAAAAGCTTTCTCGACGACAGCTTCTGCGCAACTTTGCCGCCGTGGCCGCCGCCTCTCCTTTCAGCGGGAGCCTGCTGAGCCGCGCCGCTTCCTTGTCCGCGCCGTGCGCCTTCGAGGAGGTTCCGGCCTCGGCGAGCGGAATTCACTGGGTGCACGATGCGGGCCGATCGGCGGAGAAGTATCTGCCGGAAAGCAGCGGCGCGGGCTGCGCCTTCTTCGATTACGACCAGGACGGCTGGATGGACATCTATCTGGTCAATAGCGGCAAGGCAAACTTTTTTACCCCGGCCAAGCCGCTGCGGAATGCGCTTTACAGGAACAATCGCGACGGGACGTTTACAGACGTGACGGAGAAGGCGGGCGTGCTGGGCGGCGGGTACGGGATGGGCGTTGCGGTGGGGGATTACAACGGCGACGGATTTCCCGACATATATGTTACGCAGGTGGGGCGCAACATACTCTATCGCAATAACGGCGATGGGACATTTACCGATGTGACGGAGAAGGCGGGCGTGGCGGCGCCCGGCTGGAGCACCAGCGCGGTCTGGTTCGATTACGACAACGATGGGAAGCTGGATCTGTTTGTCTGCCAGTTTGCCGAGTTCGACATGAATCACGGATGCGGCAAGGATGCATCGGGAATTCGCCACTACTGCATTCCGACGACCTTTAACCCGGAGCCGAGTTGGCTCTTCCACAATAACGGCGATGGAACCTTTACCGACGTGAGCAAGGCGACGGGGATTGCCGGGCACCTGGGCAAGGCCTGGGGCGTGGTGGCGGCCGACCTTAATAACGATGGAAAGATGGACCTGTTCGTTTCCAACGATACGGTGCCGAATTCCCTCTACATGAATCGCGGAGGCCGCTTCGAGGAGGTTGGCCTGGCGGCCGAGGTGGCCTACAGCGCCGATGGCCGCGCGCGCAGCGGCATGGGCGTCGACGCGGCCGATTTCAATGAAGACGGGCTCTGCGATATCTTCCTGGCCAATATCGACGAGGAGTTCTTCTCGCTCTACCAGAACAACGGCGACGGCTCCTTTGATGACGTGGCGACGCCGCTGGGCATCGGCATGTCAACCCGTTGGATGAGCGGCTGGGGGCTGAAGTTCTTCGACTACGACAACGACGGCGATCTGGACCTGATTGCGGCCAGCGGCTTCCCGGATGACTTGCTCGATTCGGCCACATCGTCGATTCAGTGGCGTCAGCCGCTGCTCCTCTTTCACCACGAAGGCAAGAAATTCCGGGATGTAAGCGCGCAGAGCGGGCCGGTCTTTGCCAGAAAGTTCCCCGCGCGGGGGTTGGCGATTGGCGATTTCCACAACGACGGCGGGATTAGCGTGCTGATTAGCAATAACAATGAGGCTCCGCTGCTGCTGCGCAATAATGTGGGCAAGATGAACAATTGGCTGGGCGTGAATTTGGTTGGGCGCAAATGCAACCGCGATGCTGTGGGTGCCCGGATTAGTTATGGGGCCGGAGATCTGAAGCGCGGCAGGTTCAAGGTCGGCGGAGGCAGCTTTCTCTCAGCGCACGATCCGCGCTTGGTGCTGGGCATTGGTCAGCGGGTCAAAATCGATTGGCTGGAAGTGAAGTGGCCTCTGCCCAGCGGAGCCGTGGAACGCTTCACCGATCTGCCTCTGAATCGCTATATCACGATCGAGGAAGGCACGGGGAAGTGGAAGTAGACAAGCAGCGTCGTGCTGAGGCAGTTGAGAGCGTGGGAGCGATGGGTTGAAAAAGCAGCGGCTGTGAAAAAACTTCACAAAAAGGGGAATATAGGGCGAATCTGGCATGGGGATATGTGACCGAATCGCAAAAAAAGTTAGCTGAAAAACCATAGAAAACCTATGAAATACAGGAGTTTTTCGGAGGGGGTTTCGTAAGCCGTAAGTTAAGGATAAGATATTTTAATTAAATGGTTTACGTTGACTTTGACGGACGATTTAGAGGTCTTATTTTCGCCTACAGGCCCTCATTTCATTCCTGCATCGTTTCCAGTTCATTCAGGTCTCAGCGTGAATGAGGTTTTTCTGGAAAATAATCTGTTGACAGGCCAATGTGCCCGCGTTCACAATGTGTGGCGAGTCAAAAAGCACGATTTTTTCGTCTTGGATGGGGGCATATCCCGCTGTCCGGGGCATTGCGTCTTGTCTGTGACGATGAACTTTGTGCTAATTTTGACCGGTTTTCCTTCTGAGGTGAAGCAAGAAGCCAGAAGGAGAGCACATGACAATTGTTGTCAGGAGACCAAATGATGCAAAGAGGAATCGGAAGAAGTGGTTCTGCGTCCCGATTTAGCGTTGGGATACGCGCGCTATTCACGATCATCATGCTGGTGGCGGTTCCCGTCGCCCTGCATGCACAGGCCTATTACGGCTCCATCGTCGGCAACGTGTCCGACGTGAACGGCGCTGCCGTTCCGGGAGCAAAGGTTACTGCCACCGCCAACGCGACGGACGTCAAGTCCTCCACCACCACCTCCGGCTTGGGCGCTTATACCCTGGCTCAGTTGGCAGTTGGAACCTACACAGTCCGCATTAGCGCCCCTGGATTCAAGGAATTTGTCGCCACCGGCGTCGAAGTCCACGTGTCCACAAACACTGAACAGAATGCCAGCCTGCAAGTCGGCGCGGTCGGCACATCCGTGACCATCGTGGCCGATCAAGTCCAGGTGGAAACCACCTCGGCTGCGGCTGGTGAAGTCATCACCGGCTCTCAGCTCCGCGAGCTTCCGCTGAACAGCGAAAACTTCGTTAGCTTGACTCAGCTCTCTCCAGGCGTTTCCGCGGCTGCCAGTTTTGATGGCGTCGGCAAGGGCCTCGAGGGCGGCGTCAACTTCTCCGTCAACGGCAACCCCTACACCAACAACCTCTTCCTGGTTGACGGCGTGAACAACAACGACATGGGTTCGGGCCGCACCATCCTTGTTTATCCGGCGGTTGACACCATTGCCGAATTCAAGATGATTCGCAACTCGTTCGGCGCTGAGTATGGCCAGGCCTCTGGCGCGGTCATCAGCGTTACCACCAAGTCCGGTCAGAATCAATTCCATGGCGGCTTCTTCTATTCCGGCCGCAACGACAAGCTCGATGCCAACGACTGGGCCTCCAAGAACAACGGCACAGGCAAATCAAAGCTGCGCAAGAACGACTACGGCTACAACGTCAGCGGTCCGGTCAAGAAGGACAAGCTGTTCGTTTGGTGGAACCAGGAATGGGACAAAGACATCGACGGCAGTTCCTACGGCGCTTGCGTTCCGACGGTTGACGAAGGCAATGGCGATTTCAGCCACAACGGCACAGCCTCCACCGATCAATGCGGAGCAGCTGTTCCGGGAGCCGGAACCAACGCAGCTTTCCCGGCGTATGAGAGCACGAACGGTGGCCAGACGCTCTCCAGCGTCGATACGGGCGGCCAGTTGATTGGGCAGTTCTTCCCGTCTCCCAACCTCACCACGATCGGCAGCAACGGCTACAACTGGGCAACTCCTGTCAACAATCCACTGAACTGGAGTGAGTGGAACGTACGTCCGGACTTCGATATCAACAAGTCGAACCGCGTCACCTTCCGCTGGACCAACGATTCCTGGACCAACCCCTTCCCGAATAACGGATCGGGCTTCTGGGGCGATTCCGAATTTCCGACGGTCGGTTCCAACTGGAGCCAGCCCTCCAAGAGCATCATGGCCAAGGTGAGTTCGACTATCTCCAACAGCCTGGTCAACGACGTTGAATTCGGTTATGGCCACAACGCCATCATCACCACGCTGGCAGGCCAAAGATCGCAGATTGTTGGTGAAATTGCCGCAGCTTATCCGGCATTGTTCCCGGCCTCGCTCAAGCAGAAGGACGAGTTCTTCGGCGGATGGGGTGGACTTGGACCCTACGGCTCCTCCGAGGGTGAGTCTTCCTTCTGGAATATCGCTCCCTACAAGAACCACGAAGACCTTTACACCGTTCAGGACAACCTGTCCAAGGTAAAGGGCAACCACCTGCTGAAGGCTGGCGCCTTCTACAGCACCAACGCGAAGATTGAAGACGGCGGCAACGGCGCGGATCGTCCGACCCTGCCTAGCTCCGTCGCCAAGGGCGCTACCTGGGCCAGCACAGATACCGGCAACGGACTCGCCAATATCCTTATTCCTGGCGCGCCCGCAACCGGAACCAGCCCCGCTGGATACCTGCCGCAAGGCTTCACAGGCATCTCCGAAGGCAGCCAAGACATCACGGCGAAAGTCAAGTGGCATGACTTCGAGTGGTATCTGACGGATAGCTGGAAGCTCAGCAGAAACCTCTCGGTCGACCTCGGCTTCCGCTGGTCCTTCTACTTTGAACCGTATTCGGATGACAACCAATGGGCAAACTGGAACCTGGCGGACTGGACTCAGGCTGCGGCAACCACCAACCCCGGCGACTCCTGCAACGGTCTCGTCGTTGCCAAGGGAACCCACCCCTGCGAGGCTGCCAACAAACTTATGAATGGTTTGGGGATCCAGATTGGACCCTACGCGGGAGGAGCGCTTTCCTCCGGAACGCAAGGCAGCAACGCCGCGCTGGTCAACGAGAACTACCACGATATCGCTCCTCGTGTCGGTATCTCGTGGGATATCCGCGGCAATGGCAAGACAGCTCTTCGTCTTGGCGGCGGCCAGTTCTATCAGCGTGAAATCACAGGCATCGACGAAGGCATGGAGAAGGGTACGCCGTTCTCACTTTCCGCCTCCTCAACCCGTAGCATCGATACGGCACCCACCAGCGGCGGCGCATCGCTTTCACCCAACTATGCCAAGGATCCGTTGGGTAACACTCCGAACTCCTGGCAGTGGAACGTCACTCTAGAACAGGAACTGGCGAAGAACACCACCTTGGAAGTCGGCTATGTCGGCAACACCGGCGTTCACCTTACCTCAATGCGTGCCTTCAACCCGATACCTCAGACCGAATGGCTGTCTGCCGCTCTTGACGGCGCCAACGGTACGGGCAACCCTGGCTGCGGCGCAGCCGATTCACGCCCGGCCTGCAACTTTGCTCAGATTCAGGGCTTTGAGCGCACGGGCCATGCCACCTATCACTCGCTGCAGACCTTGTTCAAGTCCCAGATCGGCGCATCGACCTTCCAGGCCTCTTATACCTGGTCGCACTCGATCGGCGACGTGGAAATGGACAACTCCTCCGGCACCGCCAACCAGGAAGCAAAGACGGTTAACGGGAATGCAATCATTCTCGGCAAACCGGCCTCCGCTCTGGATAAGGGTGACACCAGCATCAACCGCCCCAACATCTTAGTGGCCAACGAAGTCTACTATCTGCCCAAACTGGCCAACAAGAACATTGCTCTTCGCGAGACGGTTGGCGGATGGCAGGTAAACAGCATCTTCAGCTATGCGCACGGCAGCTCGTTGACGGCCTTTGCCAACGGCGGCTATACCAATGCGTACTATCTCGATTGCCAGCCGGGTGCTACCTGCTCCGATGGAACAATCAACCTAACTGCCGCGCCGGTAGCGACCAAGGCTTCGCAAACGATCAGCCAACTGATCGGTACCGGTTACAATGGCAACAACCGTCCGTTGCTCGCAAAAGGTCAGCAATGCGACACCAATGGATATGGGGTTCCGCCGAACCAGGTTCTGAATGCAAATGCATTCACGCTGGTTGGCTACAATCTGGGCACGGTCACCAAGGGCATTGAAACCCGCGGTTCTTGCTACGGTGGTCGTACGGTCGACTGGGATGCTCAGATCGCCAAGAACTGGGAGATCAAGGAGAAGTATCGCATCAAGTTCTCCATGGACTTCTTTGACCTCTTGAATCACCCGAACTTCAATACCAGCGGCTTGGAAGGCACTGGATGGGCTCCAAAGAATGTCGGCTGCGGTGCGATCATTGTTGTCGATGGTACGAGAACCACTGCTCCCTGCAGCGCCTCTAACCCACAAATCAGTGGATATGCCTACAATTCGACAGAAACTGCCTCTCAAGCGCTGATTGACTATGCCAATCCGAATGTTACCGGTTTTGGCGCAGTTACCGCTCTGGCCAGTGGCAAGGGCTTCCGCGAAATCCAGTATGCTCTGAAGTTCTCGTTCTAATAGAGAGCTTCCACAACAAGCAGCAAGCAACAAACAAACTGCGGAGCGCTGGTACAGGCTCCGCAGTTTGTTGTTTGCGATAGAATCGATAGGACATCCGTTCATGAAGTTCAATCACTTACAATTCGTAATTCGAGCCGTGATTTTCATGCCCGGCGCCGCTTGGTGCGCGGTCCTTGCCGTTGCGCTTCTAACGCCTCTGGCCGTGAACGCTCAGGCTGGGCAGCATTCGCCTGCCAAAGATGACCTTGAGGCGCGCGTGGCGGCCGCCGCAAAGGCGCGCGACGCCGGAGATCCGGTAGCCATCGCCAGGGCGAATTATCTGGTTATAGCAGAAACCGAGCGCGAGATTGCCGAACTCAAGCTCGTGGAATCTGCTGACAGCGAGGCGGTTGAACTGTATCGCAGTTCCCTGCAATATGAAGAGACCCCCGGCGCTTACACCGCGTTGGCCTTTGCAGAGACGCAAGCCGGCGATCTGGACCGGGCGATCCAGTTTTCGCGCAAGGCGCTGGCTGCCGACCCCGGAAACCTGCGCGCCGAGAGGATTCTGGCCAGCGCTCTGGACCAGAAAGGCGAGTACGTCGAGGCGGTCGAGCCCTTCAGCAAGATCGCAAAGGCAGAGCCGACGGTCGATAACCTTTACCCTCTGGCCGAGTGCCTGCTGCAAACCCAAAAGCCGGAGTACAAGGCGCGGGCCGCGCAGGTATTCGAGCAGATGAAGAAGATCGCCGGCGACAGCGGCTCACTGCATGTGCTTATGGGGCGCGCCTATCGCGACGGGGACGATATGCAGACGGCGATTCGCGAATTCAATCGCGCGATCGCAATCGATCCTCGCACGCCGCACGCGCATTATTTTCTGGGCCTGGCTGAACTTGTCCTCAGCGATTGGAAGCCAACGGCGGAGGCCGAAGCCGCGCTGAAGCAGGAGGCCGAGTACTACCCTGGGGACTATCTGGCGAATTTCATGTCGGGACTTCTTGCCTCGGAGGAGCACCAGTATGAGGAATCCGGCAAGTATCTTCTGGCTGCCTCCAGAATCGACCCATCATCGCCCGATCCGGCGCTTTTTCTGGGGTTGAATGCTTTCTCGCAAAATCAAATGGATGTTGCCGAGAAAATGCTGCGCAGGGCAGTAGAGCTTACCGGCAGCGACGAGTCGCGCGCGAACTATCAGATACGCCGGGCCTATGTGGATCTATCGCGCATTCTCTTCAGCAGCGGACGGCAGCCTGAGAGCGATGTTTTTGCCGCCAAGGCGCGCGCGCTGCAAAACAAAACAATGGTCGACACCCAGCAGACGGTTACAAAGATGATGGCGGCGGGCGGGACCAGCGGCGCGGCAGCCGTAATGCCGCTGATCCAACCGGAGTCGGCGGCCGCCGTCAAAAAGAGCGACGATCCCTTTGCACAGCGCAAGTTGACGCCAGAGCAGCTTGCGGCAGCCGAGGCGCGCGAGCAAACGCTGCGCACTGTGCTGGCGCTGGCCTTCAATGATCTGGCTACATCGGAAGCTATCGGGGGGAATTATGCCCTGGCTCTAGGCAACTATCAGCAGGCGGAGAAATGGGATAAAACGCTTTCGGGGCTTGAGAAGAACCTCGGTCTCTGCGCCTACCGGATTAAAGATTACCCTGAGGCGATTCGCGGCCTTTCACTGGCGCTGGCGCAGCAGAGCGACTCCTCGGCGCTGCGCGCAATGCTTGGCCTCTCCTATTTTGCCTCGAATCATTTTGCCGAGGCCGCTCAAAGCTTTGCGCCTCTGGGACCGCGCGGAATGCAGGACAGTGAAACCGGCTACGCGTGGGCGGCCTCCCTGGCGCACACCGGCGACCTGGATAAGGCGACTGAGGTATTGACTGCCTTTGAGGCCGAGCCCCGCTCGAACGATGTTCTTCTGCTCACTGGCCAACTGTGGACGGAGATCGGCGATTATGCGCGCGCAGTCGCCAGCCTGCAACGGGCGCTCGACTCCGACCCCGCGCTGCGCAAAGCGCATTTTTACAAGGGGCTTGCCTACATTCACTGGACGCATTGGCCGGAGGCGCAAAAGGAATTTCAGGCCGAGATTAGTCTGGCGCCGGGCGACCTCGATGCCGAGTATCACCTTGGCTTTGTATACTTGCAACAGTCGCGCGTCGACGATGCCGCATTGCTCTTTACCCAGGTAATCGCCGTCGATCCGGAGTACGCCAACGCCCAGTATGAATTGGGCAAAATACTGCTGGACCGGGGCCAGGTGGCGGATGCGGCCAGTCATCTTGAGGCCGCGGCCCGGCTTCGTCCGGAGACGGACTACATGCACTACCAGTTGCAGGCAGTCTATCGCAAGCTGGGGCGAGCCGCGGATGCGGATCGCGAACTGGAAATCTATAAAGGGCTGAAGGCCAAATCCCGCGAACGCGCGGCGGATGAGCTGAAGCAGAAGCCATAGGGAAGGAAACAATCCGCTTGCACACTCGCCGTTCAACTGTCAGCTTTCTACGCACGCTTGCCGTCGCTTTTTGCGCGGTCAATGTTGCCGCCGCGCAGATGGGCTCGGGGCATAATGCGCCGACTCCTCCTCCGCCAGGCGCCAAGATGACCAAATGCAGCGGCCGCCCGGTTCCGCAGTTGGAAGATATTGCCGCTGCCGCCGGAATTACCTTCAAGCACAATACAGCTCCCGCCAAGAAATACATCATTGAATCCATGACCGGCGGCGTGGTTCTGATCGATTATGACCGCGACGGCTGGCCCGATATCTACTTCACGAACGCGCCGACCGTCGATGAGGCTCTGAAAGGAGTAAAAGCCCCAGGAGCGCTTTACCACAATAACCACAACGGCACATTCACCGATGTGACCGCAAAGTCCGGCCTGACCACGCCCTGCATTGGCATGGGGGGCGCAGTGGGAGACTACGACAACGACGGCTGGCCCGACCTGTACCTCACCTGCTTTGGCGGTAACGTTCTCTATCACAACAACGGCGACGGCACCTTTACCGACGTGACGGCAAAGGCGCACGTTGCGGATGGCCGCTGGTCCGCGGGCGCCTCGTTCGGCGACTACGATCTGGACGGATTCGTGGACCTGATGGTGGTCAACTATGTGGACTTCCACCTGAACGATATGCCGGGCTTCGGCAGCGCCTCGTTTTGCAAGTACCGCGGCATTGACGTGCAGTGCGGTCCGCGCGGGTTGCGCGGGGCAGGGGACTCGCTCTTTCACAACAACCACGACGGCACCTTCACCGACGTTTCCAAAGCCGCCGGGGTCAGCGATCCAGATGGCTACTACGGGCTGGGCGTGGTATGGGCGGATTTCAACAACACTGGACGCCCTGATATTTATGTGACCAATGACTCCACTCCCAAGTATCTCTACAAGAATCTGGGCAACGGAAAATTCGAGGACATCGGCCTGCAATCGGGAACCGCGGTGAGTGAAGACGGCTCCGAGCAGGCCTCGATGGGCATCGCGCTCGGTGATTACAATCACACCGGCCGGCAATCGATTTTTGTGACCAATTTTACCGATGAAAATGTTCTTCTCTACAAAAACGAAGGCGATTGGAACTTCAAGGAAGATTCCTTTGCCTCCGGCGTTGCGCTGCCCTCGCTGCCGCTGGTCAAGTGGGGAACGTCATTCGTCGATCTGGACAACGATGGCTGGCTGGATCTCATCCTTGGCAATGGTCACGTCTATCCGCAGGTGGATGTGCTGCCCTCTGGCGCGGGCTACCGCCAGCCGACGATTCTGGAACTCAACCAGAAGGACGGCACCTTCTGCGATGCCAGCGACCAGGCCGGAAAGGCGCTGCTGGAGAAACGCGTCTCGCGCGGTTTGGCGGTGGGCGATCTCTTCAACGACGGAAACATGGACGTGGTGATTGAAGACCTGGACGGCAGCCCGATGATCCTGCGCAACCACGGCATTCCCGGCAGGCACTGGGTGAGCTTTGAGCTGGATGGGGACGGCATCAAGAGCAACCGCCTGGCGCTCAATGCCCGCCTCAAGATTGTTGCCGGGGGCATGACGCAGACCGCCGAGATTCATAGCGGCGGCGGTGGGTATCTCTCGCAGGACGACTTGCGGGTGCACTTCGGTCTGGCCTCTGCCACCAAGATCGACAAGTTGGAGATTCACTGGCCGTCGGGCCTGGTCGAAAACCTGACCAATCTGGATGCCGATAAGCACTACAATCTTCTGGAAGGCAAAGGCGTCGTAGATCCCGCTGTTGCGCGGCCCAAGCCGGTCAAACATCCGTAAAGGCACATGAACCGGAATCAGGGAGCACATGACAAACCCTCGCGCCACTCGGCCTGCCAAGGCTCAAAAATCGACTGATTCTGCCAGAGCCCGCGTTGATTCAGCCAGCTTTATGCGGGGGTTACCCCCCCCGCCTCCTTCCAGATTGAGTCTTCCCGCAGCTTCCAAAACCAAACCTGCCGCAGCCCAATCCGCGAGCCCCCAATCATTCGGAGCGCGCATCAGCCGCCGCGCCGCCGACCGGTTGCGCGCAGGGCATCCGTGGGTCTATGCCTCTGACATTGAGTCGGTCAACCTGCCGGCGGGCGAAGCTCCCGCGCTGCTGCCCGTGGCCGACAGCCGTGGACTGCTGCTGGGAACGGCGCTTTATAGCCCCACATCGCAGATTGCGCTGCGGCTGGTTTCGCGCTTGGCAATCAACGAAGCCGCATGGCTGGATCTGCTCGAAGCGCGTTTGCGGGCGGCGATTCATCGGCGGCGTCCGCTGCTGGACGAGCAGAACGACGCCTGTCGCCTCTGCTTCAGTGAGGCCGACGAGTTGCCAGGCCTTGTCGTGGACAAGTACGGGCCGCTGGTGATTTTGCAACTGCTGGCCAAGGGGCTGGATTCAGCCGCGGTGCGCCAGAGGTGCGCGCGTGTGCTTCGGGAAGAGTTAGCCCCGGCGGCGATTCTGGAGCGCCCCGACTCGCGAGTGCGCGAGCTGGAAGGTCTGGCTGCGCCCAACCCTGAGCCGCTCTATCTTGCCGAAGGTTCCGAGCCTGCGGCCAGCGGGCAGTTCCGGCTAAACGGCCTCAGCTTTTATTACGACGCCGGCGCGGGCCAGAAGACGGGAGCGTTTCTTGACCAGCGCTCCAACTATGCCGCCGCGGCGCAGTGGGCGAAAAGGCTGAATGCCGTGGGCCGCGCGCTGGACGTTTGCTGCTATCAGGGCGGCTTTGCGCTGCATTTGGCGGAGGTTTGCGGGCAGGTTACGGGGATCGACGCCTCGCGGAGCTCGCTGGAAGTGGCCGAGCGCAACTTTGAGGCCAACCGCTCAAGGCTCACTGAGCAGGTGGATTGGGTCGAGGGCGACGCCTTCGAGATTCTGCGCGGCTGGTCGGAGGCGGGCGAGAGCTTCGACACCATCGTGCTTGATCCTCCGGCATTCGCCAAAAGCCAGCGCGCCGTTGAGGGCGCCCTGCGCGGTTACAAGGAGCTGAATCTGCGGGCGCTCAAGATGCTTCGGCCAGGCGGCTTGCTGGTGACTTGCTCCTGCTCGCATCATGTAGGCTGGGTTGAGTTGGAGGCCGCTGTGGCTTCGGCCGCTGCCGACACGCATCGCCGTGTGCGGCTGTTGGAACGGCGCGGAGCCGCGCTCGATCATCCGGTCATTTTGAATCTGCCGGAGACTGAATATCTGAAGTGTTTGATATTGGAAGTGGAGTAGACGGGCGCGCGACCTGTCTTTGCGCTAGCGTGAGGGCTTTGCCACTCCGGTATGAATTTCCACTTCTCAATATTGCGATTTCTTTGCGGATGCTTTTGTCGCTGGGGACACGGCTGTTGGGCAGTCCGGCAGATGATCCATTTCATCAACGTCACAAATCGGTTTCTCTAGAGTAGTAATCATCTTTCCTTTGACCTGCATGCTACAACTAAAATCGAAACCGCACTTTCCGTTGCCCTGATCGCCCCAATAGCCTGAGAGACGACTCTGCTCAATCAGTTCGAGTTTGCCTCCTTTCCAGCGATAAGTACTCTCTTGCCATGCGCCGCCTTGCCAGTCCTCACGGGTCGTGAGCGTTTTGTCCTTTGGTTTTGGCTCAAGATCAACAGCTATTTCTGTAAGGTCGGAGGAATAGTTGAAACGGCCAGCTTTGTCGTTCCACAGGTAGATGCAATACAGTTTCTTATCAAGGTGCGGGATATCATAATCCAACAGTTCCAGATCCTCGAAGCCATCGAAGTTCAGATCCGCGTGTTTGAGAAGATTAGAAAGAACGTAGCCACCCCAATCCTCATTTACTGGATTCGATAGGTCTGCATTCTTGCAAGCCTGGAGTGTCTGAAACGGTATCGTATCTTCCTCACGAAAAACCGACACGCTGGAAACATTGCCGGTGTTGCTCAGGTTCACTTTGAAGTGGAACGGCTTACCGCCGGGCTGGATAGGAAACGAGAAGCTAAGCCTAGGATCGCTCGGATCAAGCGGTTTCAGCTCTTCCAGGGCTGCTGCGCTTTTCTGAGATAAGGCAGATTCTTGAGCTCTGGCACCGATGGTAAAGCCGAACGTAAGAATCACAAGAAGCGTTAATAAATTCCAAGAGTGAATCGCTTTTCCGAACATGGCGGAGATTATAGCGCGTTTAGAAGTAACTCGATTTCCATCACAGTCCAAATAGCCTACTCTTAAGCTATGACGGATAAGGAAATACTGACGCGGATTGCGCGCTCGGCTGGGCAGAAGGCGGGATACAAGCAACTGGTGCGCGAGTTGAGCCTGGGCGGCGGGCGAGAGCGGCGCTTGCTGCTGGAGCAACTGGCGAGGCTGACGGTGCGCGGCCAGTTGACCAAGCTGGACCGCGAACATTGGAGCATTCCCAAACCGCTGGGCGCAGGCGGCACGCGCGACAATCTGGCGGCTGGACGGCTGGATCTGCATCGCGATGGCTATGGATTTGTGCGGCCCAACCCGCGCCAGGCAGGCCAAACCGCCGCGGCGCAGGAAGATATTTTCATTCCGCCCAACGAGATCAACGGGGCGATGCAGGGCGATCAGGTGCTGGTGGAAGTGGAGCCGCCCAAGGCCGATGGACGCCGCATGGGCCGCGTGGTGCGAGTGCTGGAGCGGCGCAATCCGACGGTTGTTGGGATTTTTCACTACGCAAGGTCTGATAAGGCCTTCGGGAATACGGTTGTCCCTTTCGACGAGCGGATGACGCAGCATATTTTGATCCCTGAAGGAATGGAACTGCCCGCCGTCGAGCCCGCCACGCCGCATCGAGTTTTGGGCGCTGAGGCCACGGCGGCTTTGCGGGCGGCGAGTGAGAAGGGAAAGAGTTATGAAGAAGATGCCTCCAGGGCTAAAGCCCGCAACGATTCAGCCGGCATTATGCGGGGGATAAAACCCCCGCCTCCCTCCGATTTGGAAGGCCTGGTTGTCGATGTGGAGATTACCAGTTGGCCTACGCCGACGCGGCCGCCGGTAGGGCGCGTGATTGAGGTGCTGGGCTCGCCGGATGACTTTGGGGTCGATGTGGAGATGATGATCCGCAAGCACCAACTGCCGCACATCTTTCCGGAGAATGTGCTGGAAGAGGCGCGCGCGGTGGCGCATCTTGATCTCTCCGAAGTTGCGCGTCGAAGAGATTTTCGCGACCTATCCATAGTCACCATCGACGGTGAGACAGCCCGTGACTTCGACGACGCTGTGTTAGTAAATGATCGCGCGGATGGCGGCTATGAGTTGCAGGTTCACATTGCCGATGTGGCCGAATATGTGCGCGCTGCAACAGACCTTGATCTCGAAGCGCGTCTGCGCGGGACGAGTGTTTATTTTCCGGATCGCGCTATTCCGATGCTGCCGCAGGAGCTATCGACGAATATTTGCAGCCTGCGTCCCGGCGAGGATCGGCTGGTGTTGAGTTGCCTGATGCAGCTTGACCGCGAGGGCCGCATCGAGAGCTTTGAGATTGTCGAGGGCGTGATTCGCTCGGCGGCCCGGATGACTTATACCGAAGTTCACGCCATCCTTGAAGGCGATGCTCCAACGCATCTGGAAACACGCGCGCGTTATGCCGCGCTGACGCCTGATTTTGAGCGGATGCATAAGCTGGCGCAGTTGATGAACAAGCGGCGCGAGGAGCGGGGAAGCATCGATTTCGACCTGCCCGAGCCGGTGATTGAGTTCGACGAGCAGGGGCAGATGCGCGGCGTCACCAAGTCCGAGCGCACGTGGGCCAATCGCCTCATTGAGGAGTTCATGCTGGCCGCGAACGAATGCGTTGCAACATGGTTGGAGGATCTGGGCGTGCCGTCGCTCTATCGCATTCACGAGAAGCCCGAGCCGCGCAGAGTTGTCCAGTTTGAGGAACTGGCCGCAAGCTTCGGCTACACGCTGGGCCTGGGCGCACTGCCGGTCAAGCGCCTGCAGATGAAGAGCGACCGCCGCGATGCGCTGCGAACCGGGCGCAATGTCCGCACGCATGAGGTTGCCGAGGATATTCCGGTGACGCCGCGCATGTATCAAAAACTTGCAGCGCGGATCGAGGGCAAACCCGAGGAGCGGATTCTGAGTTATCTGATGCTGCGCTCGCTCAAGCAGGCGCGCTACTCAGAGAAGAATGAGGGCCACTTTGCGCTGGCCGCGCCCAGTTATACGCACTTCACTTCGCCAATCCGGCGCTATCCGGATCTGATTGTGCATCGGATTACCAAGGCGCTGCTCGACGAGGGCGTGAGCGGCGCGGGCGCAGTGCCTGAAGGCCGCCACAGCTCGCCCTGGACGCATCCTCATGACCTGGGCGCCCCATCCTTTCCGCGGCCTTTGCGGAAAGGGTGGGAAACGGCAAAGCCTTCGAACGCGCGCACAATCGAACCGCCGATCATCGAGGCTGAGCTGGCGCAGATTGCCGAGGAGACCAGCCAGACTGAGCGGCGCGCCGCCGAGGCTGAGCGCGAATTGATCGAGTGGAAGAAGGTCCGCTTCATGCAGAGCCGCGTGGGCGAGGAGTTTGCGGCGTTGGTTTTGAATCCGACCAAATACGGCCTCTTTGTCGAGCTGACCGACCTGTTTGTCGAGGGTCTGGTCCCGATCGACAGTCTGCGCGACGACCGCTACACGTGGCGCGAGAACACGCACGAGATTATCGGCGAGCGCAACGGACGGCGCTTTCGAGCCGGCGATCACGTGCAGGTGATTCTGGATCGCATTCTGGCGCAAGAGCGCAGACTTCAGTTTTCCATTGTGGAGGAGGGAATTCCCCTGACAGGAAAACAGGCGGGAAAACCGGGCGGCAAACAGGCGTCGAAATCCCGCCCCAAGGCAAAGAAAAAGAAAGGCACGGACGCGCCAGTGCGATCTTTCAGAGCCCGGAAGAAGGCAAGCAAGAAGGGCAGACGGCGCTGAGGCCCAGAGCATCAGCGCCGCCAGATGTCAGTAGGAGCGTCTCGACTCGTCGCGTCGAGACGCTCCAAATTTGAACCAGCCTCAAATGCGGGGGCCCCCATCCATTCCGCTCCTAAGTGCAGTCGAAGGATCTGCGTTCTCTTCCGCGGAATGGGTGGGATAGCACAAACCTCAACCAGAACCCTGTTCATCGAAAGGATTCCGTCTACTCGCCCGCCTGCTTTTCAGCCAGAGCGCCGATAATGGGCAGCTTGTAGCGCTTGCCGTTGACGGCCTGAAGCACCAGAACAAGCCATACCAAAAAGAAGCCAAGCTCAAGCAGAAGGTGCAGCGGCCATAGCAAAAGCGGCATGAAGAAGACGGCCACCGCCGAGAAGATCGTCAGCGCAACCATGACCACAAACGCGACGATCGAGAAGAAGATCGATTGCCACGCGTGGAAGCGCACATAGGAACTCTTGTTGTAAGGCTCGATCAACAGGAAGACGATTGCCGGGACAATGGTTATGTAAGCAATTGCGCCAACGGCATTGTCGGAGAGCGGAGTTGAATACGGTTCGGACATGGGGATTCCTTTCGCGGTTGAACTGGGATGCTGCGAACCAGACTTTCTCGCCGTGCCCGGATTCATTCAGCCAGGAAATCCGAAGACAGCTAAGTCGAAGGCGTGGTTTTGAGACGAGATAAGAACAAATCCCTGTGCCATTAGTTGTCAAGATAAATTTATAGAGAGAGAGCGGAATGGTGTTAGGAGTGGGAATCTTTGCTGAAGACAGGCGCAAACGCGCGAATGGCCTCCAAACGGAGACCGATCGCGCTTTCAGAGTGGCGCTAAAAAGCTGTTACCGGTTGGCCTGCTTCTCAGCTAATCCACTAAGAATTGGCAGCTTGACGCGCTTGCCGTTGAATGCGCCCACAAAGACGACGATCAGGACGATAAAGAAGGCCAGTCCCACCAGTTGCAACACCGTCAAAGTAAGAAATACGGTGGATGGAACCAGATTCTGCACCGCGCCGATGAGTATGTCCACCATTGCCCATGCAACAAAAAAGAAAATCGACTGCCAGGCATGGAAGCGGATATTCGAGCTTTTCTTGAAGGGGTCGACGATCAGAAAGACGATTGCCGGAATGATCGTAATGTAGGCAATGCCGGCCGCGGCGTTGTCTGAAAGGCCAGTGGGATTCGAGTCGGACATGGTAGCTCCTTTACGTAAGGCTGCTCTGTCGAAGCATCGCGATACTCGCGGCCCGATAGAGTGCCAATTCGATTGTGAGCCTGGGCGCGTAAATCCGGCAGGTCAGTATTGCTCAAGTCCTATAGCGCCGGCCTGCTGGTCCACGCTGCTATGCAGGACCGGTGAGAAATGACCGTTAGTACTACACGCCGCTGAGCCTCTGCAGCAGCGCGTCCGGAATGTGGCCGAGCGGCAGAACGCGGTCGGCGGCATTGAGCAGAATCGCTTCCCTCGGCATTCCAAAGACCACGCAGGTAGACTCATCCTGCGCGATGTTGAATGAGCCGGCCTGCTTCATCTCCAGCATTCCCCTTGCGCCATCCGCGCCCATGCCGGTCAGCAGCACGCCAAGAGCATTTTTTCCCATGCTGCGCGCGCAGGAGGAGAAAAGAACATCCACCGAGGGAATGTGGCGATTGACCCGCTCGCCTCTGTAAACGTGAACGGCATACTCCGTGCCTCTGCGCACCACGGCCATGTGATGCCCGCCGGGCGCGAGCAGGGCGTGTCCGGGCAGAATGTGATCGCCGTCCTGCGCCTCCTTCACCCGTATCTTGCACAGCGAGTCAAGCCGCTGGGCAAACTGGTGCGTAAAGGCCTCGGGCATATGCTGCACAATCACGATGCCGGGAAAGTCGGCCGGCAGCGGAGATAAAAGATCTTTGAGTGCCTCGGTTCCGCCGGTCGAAGCGCCAATGGCGACGATCTTGTGGGTTGCTGAAAAGTGGTAGGTCTTTCCTGTCGCAGCCGCAGGCGCGGCCGTCACGGCGCTGGCGTGGCGCACCTTGGCGCGGGCCGCTGCCTTCACTTTGGCCAGGATCTCATCGGCCTGTTCGATGGTGCCGTTCGAGACATCGACCTTGGGCTTGGAAACGTAATCGATCGCGCCCAGCGCCAGAGCGCGCAGCGTGGTATCGGCTCCCTTGTCGGTCAGTGACGAGATCATCACCACTGGCATGGGATGGCCGCGCATCAGCTTTTCTAAAAATGTCAGCCCATCCATCCGCGGCATCTCAATGTCCAGCGTCAGCACATCGGGATTGAGCGCCTTGATTTTTTCTCGCGCCACAAACGGATCACCCGCCGTGCCGACAACTTCAAGCTCCGGATCGGAGCCAAGGATCTGCGTGAGCAACTGCCGCATCAATGCCGAGTCGTCTACGATGAGAACTTTGGATCGAGTCGCCATAGTCAGGCTGCCTCACTGCAGCCGGTAGTTTTGAAGGATGGATCAATTCGCTTGCTATCGATCCGGCTTGTAACTGCATTCTCAAAACAGCGTGATTTCACCGTAATAAGGCCGATCCGTCGCAGGCTTCTTGCAATTGTTGCCTTCCGCGTTGATGATTTTTGGCAGGATCGAGCCATCGACGGTATGCACCGTGGCCTTGCCCGTATCCGTTCGAAAAAACAAATGCACTGCCTGGTTTCCTCCCATACGTTCGGCGACAAGAGGTATCCTCTCCAGGGCCAGAAATTCACGCACGAAGACTGCATTCTTTTCGCCGATCGGAAGCATATTGATTCCCCCAAGTACGTTGGCTCCGCCAAATGCCTTGGCGATAAATCTTCTTTTTTCTCCACCTAGCTTCATCAGTTCGTTGATGAGCAGCTCCATCGCATGGACACCGCATCGCGGATTTTTTTCGCCAGCCCGGCATCTTGGCAGCAGAATATGATTCATGCCGCCGGCGCGCAGGACTGGATCGTACATGCAGACAGCAACGCAGGAGCCCAGCAGCGTGTCCAGAACAACAGGCGATTGGCTCGCCCCGACCTCGCCAATGTAAAGGCTGATCCGGCGCCGGGCTGGTACGCGCGCTTTACCCAATGCCGGCGCCCGCGGTGTCGCCCATTCAGCCAGATCGTTTCTGATCCGCAGATTATAGACAGAACCGCAGTGTTCCGCGGCGGGAGTATTTTGGTTTATCAATATCTTCATCGTTCTACGTCCCGCAGCCGGTACATGGTGTGATTCAGCGGTTCCAGAATCTCGTGCAGCCAGGGAATATGCTCCGCATTGCCCAGGAAGAGATAGCCGCGCGGCTTGAGGAAGCGCACCATCTTGCGCAGAAAAACATCCTGCGTATCTTGATTGAAGTAGATCAGCGCGTTGCGAAAAAAGATAACATCGAAAAGCCCCTCCAGCGGCCAGCGCGCATCCATCAGATTGATGCGCTTGAATTGCACCAGCCGGGTAAGCTCCGGCTTTACCTTTACCTTTCCCGACATATCGTCCTTGCCGCGCAGAAAGTATTTTTTCTGCAAGGGCTGAGCCACGCTCTCCAGCGAATCCCAGTTATAGATTGCCCGCTGCGCGGCGGCCAGAACCTTGGTGTCGATGTCGGAGGCGACAATCTCAATCCTCCACGAACCGGGCGAAAAGGCGCAGGGCGCAAGGCCGGATCGATTGGCCGCCGCGCGCGTTTGCAGCGCCTCCATCAAAGTGATGGCAATCGAGTAGGACTCTTCGCCGGTGGATGAAGCCGCGCTCCAGGCGCGGATGCTGCGCGCGCCTCCGTATTGAACCGCGGCTTGAACCTGCGGGACAATCGTGCTGGCAAGAAAATCGAAGTGGTGACGCTCGCGAAAGAAAGAAGTTTTATTGGTCGTGACGCAGTTGATCAGTTCGCCGATCTCCGCGCCGTTGTCTTGTACGCTCTGGACGTATTTGTAGTATTCGGCAAAGTTTGCCATGCCATGGTGGCGCAGGCGGCGGGAGAGGCGCGAGGCCAGCATGATTTGCTTGCCGTCGCGCAGCCAGATGCCGGTGCGCTCATGAACCAGCGTGCGAAAAAGCTTGAACTCGCGCAATTCCATGGGGAAGACCGAGTTATCCAATGCGAGCGCTGGCACGTGTTTCTCCTCTTGGTTCCCCACCGCCGTCGCCGGCCCGCGGGCATGAAACTGTAGTGCCGGCCTCGGACTGTAGCGCCGGCCTCCCGGTCCACGCCCGCTCCCACTCAGTCGATCTGAAACCGTTATGCCGCGATCGATTGCGGCAGCGCCAACTCGCACTCGGAGAGCAGTTCTTCCAGGTTCAATGCGACGGTCAAGTGTTCGCGCGACTCAAAGACGCCGTTGATGAAGCGCGTATCGACAGACGAGCCGAAGTCCGGCGCCTCGCGCATTGCGTTGCGCGCCACCATCAAGACGTCAGAGACGGCATCGACCAGCAATCCAACGGTTTTTTCGCCCACCGTGGCAATCACAATCACGGTAAATTTGTTGTACTCGACCGCCGGCAGATGAAACTTCATGCGCAGATCGACGACCGGCAAAACCGTTCCGCGCAGGTTCATCACGCCGCGCACATGCGGTGGAAGGTTGGGAATCGGAGTGACCGGCGCGTAGCCGCGAATCTCGCGAATCTTGAAGATCTCCAGCCCGTACTCCTGATCGTCGAGCAGGAAGGTAAGAAACTGCTGCGAATCCTGAGTTTTTTCCGTCAATGCTTTCATTGGTTTTCCTTTCCGGCTTTCGCGACCGGCGTTGGGATGAAATCCTGGCGACGCATGAAACCGTAGCGCCAGCTTCCAGAATGTAGCGCCGGCCTTCCGCCTGGCTGTAGCGTGGACCTCCCGGTCCACGCCTGTCTCTTGCCAAGGCCACGACTGAATCCGCGCCCCTTTCAAAACGTCAACTAGCTCGCAGCTTCTTAAAACTCCTCAAAGCTGGCATCGCTCGCGCTTGCCGCACTGGGCAGGGCCGCGGCCAAAGCTGGCTGGCGGCTGGCGGAACTCTTGCCTCGGCCGCGGGCATCCAGCTTGGCGTGGCCGTTGCCGCGCAAGGCCTTGGCCGCGCTCTGGCTTGGCGGCGCCGAATGCGCCAGAGCCGACTTGACGGAATGCACCAGATTGGCGCCGACTGAATGCGAGGAACTCTCTTCGGGCTGGTAGGCGCGCCGCTCTCGCGCGCCTCTGCCGTTCTGTGTCAGCGTAAAGGTGGCCACCAGATCCATCAGATGGCCAGCCTGCTCTGAGAGCGATTGCGCCGTCGCCGAAAGCTCCTCGGTCTGCGCCGAGTTCGACTGCGTCACCTGATCCATCTGCGTCATGGCGGTGTTGACCTGCTCGATTCCGGTGCTCTGCTCGCCGCTGGCCGCGGCAATCTCGCCGACAATGTCGGTGACGCGCTTGACCGAGCCGACAATGCCTTGCAGCGTCTCGCCCGAGCGGTTCACCAGGCCCGATCCGGCATCCACCTTGCGCAGCGAATCCTGAATCAGAACCTTGATCTCTTTGGCCGCCACGGCGCTTCTCTGCGCCAGACTGCGCACTTCGGATGCGACCACGGCAAAGCCGCGTCCCTCATCGCCGGCCCGCGCCGCCTCCACCGCGGCATTGACCGCAAGCAGATTGGTCTGGAAAGCGATCTCGTCGATGGTCGAAATGATGTCGGAGATCTTGGCCGATGCGGCGTTGATTTCGGCCATTGCGGTAATCGCCTTTGAGACAACCTCCTGGCCCTGCTCGGCGGTGTCTTTGGAGCCGGCCGCAAGCTGGCTGGCCTGGTTGGCGTTGTCGGCGCTCTGACGCACGGCCGCGGTAATCTCTTCCAGGCTGGCGGATGTTTCCTCCAGGCTGGCCGCCTGCTCCTGCGCGCCGGAGGCGATCGATTCCGAGGCCGCCGCCAACTCCTGCGAAGATGAGCTTGCCCTGGCCGCGCTTTCAGCCACCTCCTGCAAGGTGTTGTTCAGCTTTTCAACGGCGCGGTTCAGCGCCTCGGCCATCCGCCCCACTTCGTCCTTGGTATGCACGTCCAGTTCGACTGTCAGGTCGCCGTCTGCCACTCTCTCCAGCACGGCCACGGCCTGGCCCAGCGGAACCGAGAAGCCGCGCGCAATCACGATGCTGAGAATCAGGCCCAGAAACAGCGAAATGGCGCTGGCGCTGAGCATAAGGGTTCGCGCCGTCTGATACGACTGCCCGTTGGCCTGAAACTCCTCTTCGGCATGATCGGTCTTGAGGGTTCTGGCTACATCGCTGGCGCCAAGAATCACCGACCGGTACTGCACAGCCGAAGCCAGCGCGGCATCGGCGGCGGCCGTGTCCTTGGCCTTGAGAGCGCTGAAAAGCTCCGCCTGCGCGCGCTCATAGTCCGGCAGCGCTTTGCGGATAATGGCCAACTGCTCCATGCCTTTTTTGGTCAAAAAAAGCTTGTCGGCCTCATCCAGATTGGCATTCAGTCCGGCCATCGCGGCCAACTCATCCTTCTCCGAGGCAGCTACGGCCGCGGCATCCGCGGCGCGATAGATCGCATTCAGGTCGTCGCCCCGGATCGTGGTCACATTGATCGTGATGCCGTCGGCGTGGGTGGAGCCGACCATATCCTTGTGGTAGAGAAAATCGACGCGATCATTGGCCGCGCTCAGGTTGTCGATGGCCAGGTAGCTGATGCCCAGCGTCAGCACCAGCAGGACGCCAAAGCTGCCCATCAGGCGCGGCGTGGCATTAAGATTCTTAAACCAGTTCATGTGTGCTTCCTCCTTGGTTTCTTTGGCTGGACACCGCGGCCCGGCCAGACTGAACCGGCGGCGCGCTCCTTTGCAATTCCTTGACTGGAGCTTGCAGGCTGAACAGATCCAATGCGCCGATGCCAGTCACATCGACGATCGGCGCGACGCGGCCGTCGCCCAGAATGGTTGCGCCCATCAACCCGTCAATCCGGTGCAGATTCCGCTCCAGGCTCTTGACCACAACCTGCTGCTGGCCAAGCAACTCATCGACCACCAGGCCAATCTTGCGCCGTCCGGCCTCCACAATCACGGCCAGCCTGCGGTTGCTGTTCTCCTCGCGGGCGTCCATTGTCTGTTGAGAGACGCCTAGAAATCTGGCCAGCCGCAGCAGCGGAATCGATACCCCTCGGATCACCACCACTTCTCCCTGCTCGGCCACGCGCACAATCTGCTCATCGCGCAGCGGCACGGTTTCAACCACGCTGAGCAGCGGCAGCACCAGCGTTCGGTCGGCAACGCGCACCAGCAGGCCTTCCAGAATCGCCAGAGTCAGCGGCAGTTCGATGGTGATTGTCGCCCCGCGCCCTTTTTCGCTCGCCAGGCTGACTGTGCCGTTCATCTGCTGCACATTGCGCTTGACCACATCCATGCCCACGCCGCGGCCAGAGAGGTCGCTGATCTCTTCCTTGGTGGAAAATCCCGGCTCGAAGATCAGCATCTGCAACTGCTCGTCGCTCATCTGCGTCTCGGGCGCGATCAGCCCGCTTTCGATCGCCTTCTGGCGCACGCGCTCCACATTGATTCCCGCGCCATCCTCGCAGACTTCAATCACGATTCTTCCGGCGCGATGGAAGGCTCGCAACTCGATGACGCCCTCGACCGGCTTGCCCGCTGCCAGCCGCGCTTCCGGCGCTTCAATCCCGTGATCGGCGGCGTTGCGGATCAGATGCGTCAGCGGATCGCCCAGCAGCTCCAGCATACTTTTGTCGATCTCGGTCTCTTCTCCGCTCATCTCCAGGCGAATCTGCTTGCCGGTGGTCTGCGCAATCTCATAAACCGTGCGCGAGTAGCGCTGAAAAAGCGTTCCCACCGGCAACATGCGAATCCCCATCACCCGCTCATGCAACTCGCGGGTATTGCGCTCCATCGCCGCCACCGACTCGCGCAGCTTGGGCAGGCAGGAGGGCTCAAAGTCCTCCACCATCTGAGCCGTCATCACATGGGCAATCACCAGTTCGCCCACCAGATCGATCAGCCGGTCAACCTTGTCGATGGCCACGCGGATCGAAGACGACTCGGCGCCCGCCGCTGGCTTGGCGGAGGATTGCCGGCGGTCCGAGACTGTTGATTTTCGACGATCTTCAACCTGCGCCTTGCGGCGTTCCACAAATACAGGCTGGGCCTCGGGCGCAGTCAACTTTGCCTCGGACGAATTTGCGGGCGAGGCTGCAATCCGGGTCTCCACCAGTTCATCCTGCGGAGGCGCGAAGAGCAACTGCTGCGGACGATCCTGCTGTGGTCGATCGGAAGATGAAATGCGAATCTCCGCCAGATGCTCCACAAACTCGAAGACCTCGCGCAACTCCTCGGCCGCGCACAGGCTGGCCAGCTCCACCGTCCAGCCAAGATAGCACTGCGTAGGGTCCAGATCGGCCAGCGCGGGCAGGTCGTCCGTATGCAGATGGCAGCAACTTACCGTGCCCAGCGCGGCCAGATTGCGCAGCAGCGTGATGGGGTTGGTGCCGCTTGAAAAAATCTCGCGGTCGGGACGGAATTCAACCTTGTAAAGCGTGATTTCCTTCGCGTCCGTTTCTGGCGCGGGCAGATTTTCTTCCGGCAATCGCGCCTCGCCGTCGGTGGCGGAACTCCCGTTTTGAAAGGGCACGATTTCAGTTGTGCCACTAGAGGTGGAAAAGAAGTCCTGGGCTTTAGCCTCGGAGGGCTGGCTCTCGCCCGGCAGCAGCGCTGTGATCCGAGCATCCAGTGCGACGGCATCGGCCGGCATGGGGTCGTCTTGATTCATATTCGGATCGGCGTCCAGCAGGTTGCGCAGCACGTCCACGGAGCGCAGCAGCGTGCCAATCACTTCATCCGTGGCCCGCACATCGAGCGATCGCATCCGGTCCAGCAGATTCTCGAGCGAGTGCGTGAAGTGGGCCAGATGCTTCAGACCAAATGAACCCGCGCCTCCCTTGATGGAATGCGCCGAGCGGAAGATTCCATTCAGCAATTCCACGTCGTCCGGTGCGGTGCGAAGGCGCAGAAGGCCGGTCTCCATCAAAGCGATATGCTCGGCGCTCTCCTGGAGAAACAATTGGCGAAATTGGCTCAGGTCGATTTTCATGGCGTTATGGCAGCACCTTGGCCAGGGTTTGCAGCAGCTTTTCCGGGTCGAAGGGCTTGACGATCCAGCCCGTGGCCCCGGCGGCCTTGCCCTGTTCTTTCTTCGCCGCCAGTCCTTCCGTCGTCAGCATCAGGATCGGCTTGCTCTTCATCGATGGCATCCGGCGCACATTCTGGATCAGCGTGATTCCGTCCATCACCGGCATATTGAGATCGGTCAGGATCAGGTCAACGGGGCCGCGAGCCAGCTTGTTCAGCGCGTCCTGGCCGTGCTCGGCTTCAACCACCTCGTAGCCGCCCTGCTTCAGCGTGAAGCTCACCATCTGCCGCATAGAGACCGCATCGTCGACAATCAATACTTTTCTCAACGCGTCACTCCTCCTGAGCATTCCAACTCGCCGCTGCAAGTTACCGCCGAATTTGAACCCGGCACAAATCCTCGGCGCCCATCCATTCCGCGGTACTATCGCGGAATGGATGGGATAGCACAACTCTCAACCAGAACCCCGCTCATGCGGAGAACTGCCGCACCCTCGCAATCCCTTAACAGCCACTGCCCCATCAAAACAACTCCACATCGCCGGCCCCGGATTCGCATTCGCCCGTTCCGGCAACCGTGCGTTCCTCGTGCATGGTGTAAGCGCTGAAGCCTTCATCGGAGGCCACGGGCCCGGCGCCAAAGCGCTCTGAGAGCCGTGCGCGCAGGGTCTCCAAATCTTCCACCACATGCGCAATGCGCTGGCTGGTGCGATCCTGAAACTGCAAGCCGCGCACCGCCGATCCAATATCCGAGGCCAGCAGCGCGCCCTCCTCTGTCATCCCGGTCAGCATCTCTTTCATCTCGCCGTGCGCCGCCTGCAAGTCGCTCAGCGACTGATCCACCTCGAGCTTGCATTGTTCCACCCGCAGGCGGTCCTTCTCGTTCATCCGCGTCAGGTCGTCCAGCGTCGATCCGGCCAGCGTGCGCAGATTCGTAATCAACTCGCTGACCTGCGCATTCACCGTCCGCGATTTTTCGGTTTGCGAGATCACTTCCATCGCCACCACGGCAAAGCCCGCGCCGTACTCGCCGGCGCGCGCCGCCTCAATGCGCGCATTCAGCGCCAGTATCTTGTTTCCGCTGGCAATCTGCTCGAGCTTGAGCAGCGCCGCGCTGATCGCCTGCGAGGCCTTGTCCATCTGCTGAATCCGCTCGATGGCCCGCCGCGAAATCTCGCCCGCCTCCGCCGTCACATTCAGAATCTTGACCAGAGTGCCGCTGCAATTGTCGATCAGCCCCTCGAAGGAGCTGCTATCCGAGCCAGCATCGCCCTGGCGGCTGAGAAACCCCGTGGTGCGCGCCACCGTCTGCTTGGCCCGCGCCGCGATTCCCTGAAAACTGCCGCAAACCTCCACCACCGAGCTCTCGATCTGCGCCGAGGTCTGCCGCAGTTGTTCACTCATCCGGCTGAAGTGCGGCAAATACTGCGCCAACTCCGCTTCCACGGCCTGGGCAGCCTGCTCCGCGCCCCCGGCAAGGCTCACCGGAAAGCTGGATGCGCCGCCGCCCGGCTGGCTGTGGAGGGTTGCGCTCATTCCTGGCACCCGATTCCTGCTTGCAAAGGACCAGCCATCGAGAATCGCTCCGCCGCCCCGGCAAACTCGAACCACTGGCGCAGATGCGCGGACGCATTGGCCAGTTCCAGCTTTCGTCCCAGCTTTGCCTGCTCGGCGGCCAGCGCCAGCAAGACCTGCAACGCGCTGGCATCCAGATGCTCCAGATTCCCCAGATTGACGGTGACATCGCCGCCTGCCTGCAATGCGCTCAGAGCCTCGGTTCGCAAATCCTCCTCCGGCATCCACTCGCCGGAGCGGCAGGCTTCAATGCGGATCGGCTCCGCATCTGCCTCCAGCGGCAGCGTCAATGGCGGCTTGGCAGCGCGCGTACGCTTGGCTCTGCTGCTTCTGGAGTTTCCATTCGAGGAATCGCTTGTCATTTGCTTCCGCCTCGCAATCGCAAAATGGGATCAACCCTGGGCCCGGTGAAACACAATCAAGCCCATGGGACCGACTAATATGAAAGGTCACAACCTCGGTCAATGAAGTCATCGGCCAGAACCGGTACATTCAATAGGCTGTGCCGGTTTTTCACTCGCTTGGTGAGTCATTCAAATTTCTTAATACCGGGTGCCGAGAGCGGATGCGGGCGCCCCACACTCGACGACTTGCGATGGAATGAAACTGTAGCGCTGGGTGGGATAGCACCAACCTCAGCAGAACCCCGCTGCCAAGAAGCAACCCGTTTAGCGGCAGCAAGTTACGGTGGTAATAAACCACCGCCTACTCGCTAACTCGCCATCCCCGCGCAGCGGTGGCCAACTAGCTGATTTTGTTTAAAACACGCTTTCCTCAATCCACATATGCCGGGTGCCCCAGATCCGGATCTACGGACCTGTGATACCGCAGCTCTTCTGCGAGCGAGTAGCGAGCGCCTGTCCCTCCGCAGGTGGCAGGTGGCGCTGATAGACTTTCCTCTTAGAGAATGCCAGCAGGTCATTGGAGGCTCACCTTGTCCGATCAGCAACCGCCCATCTTTCAGCCTTATGTATCGCCCAATGAGAAGCCTCCCGAGTTCACCGTCCGCGCCATCCTGCTTGGCTCCATCTTCGGCATCATCTTTGGCGCGGTCACAGTCTATGTCGGTCTGCGCGCCGGCCTCACCGTCGCCGCATCCATCCCCATTGCCGTGCTCTCCATCAGCATTCTGCGCGCCTTTGGCCGCGGCTCCATCCTTGAAAACAACATCGTCCAAACCACCGGCAACGCCGGCCAATCCATCGCTTCCGGCGTCATCTTCACCCTTCCCGCGCTCATCTTTCTCGGCTTCGATCTCGAATACTCCCGCATCTTCATGCTTGCTCTCATCGGCGGCTGGCTCGGCGTTCTCTTCATGATTCCCCTCCGCCGCCAGCTCATTGTGCAGGAGCACGCCACTCTCAAATACCCTGAAGGCACCGCCTGCGCTGACGTCCTCATCGCCGGCGAGCGCGGTGGATCCTTTGCCAGCCGCGTCTTCTTCGGCCTCGGCATCGGCGGCCTCTACACCTTCTTCCAAAATGAAAATCTCTTCAAAGCCTGGCCCGGCACGCCTGAATTTCAACCCGACTTCGGCCCCCAGCACATCCTGAAAGGCTCATCCATCAAAGCCGACGCAACGCCTGAGTATTTGGGAGTCGGCTACATCATCGGCCCGCGCATCGCCGGCGTCATCTTTGCCGGCGGCGTCTTCTCCTGGCTCGTTCTCATGCCGCTCATCTACTTCTTCGGCAAAGCGCTGCCCGGACCCATCTATCCCGGCACCATTCCCGTCGCCGCCATGGGCCCCAGCCAGTTATGGTCCACTTACATTCGTCCCATGGGCGCGGGCGCAGTCGCCGCCTCCGGACTCATCACCTTGCTGCGCACCTTGCCCACCATCGTCAGCGCGCTTGCCGCCGGCTTTAAAAACCTCCGCGCAGGCGCCGATGCCAGCGCCAAACCCATCCGCACGGAAGACGACTTATCGATGAAAACCGTCGTCTTCGGCTCCATTCTCATCGCCGTCTTCACCTTTTTCTTTCTGCAATTCAAGCCCGTCCCAGGCGCGTATGTCGGCATCTGGCCCAATCTCGCCGCCGCCCTGCTCGTTGTCGTCTTCGGATTTCTCTTTGTCACCGTCAGCTCGCGCATTGTCGGCCTCATCGGCTCCTCGGCCAATCCCATGTCCGGCATGGCCATCGCCACTCTCATGGCCACCTGCGCCATCTTCCTCGTCGAGGGCTGGACAGCCCCCGCCTACGGCGCGCTTGCCATCACCATCGGAGGCATCGTCGCCATTGCCGCCGCCAACGCCGGTGACACTTCGCAAGACCTCAAGACCGGCTACCTCGTCGGTTCCACGCCGCGCCTTCAACAGCTAGCTCTCATGATCGGCGTGGTCGTCTCCACCGTCGCCATCGGCCTCACGCTCAACCTCATGAACACCGGCCTGCAAGAGTTTCATGCCGCCGCGCAGCCATGGGATATCAACGCCCCTCACTCCGGAGTCGCCGTGCAGAATGATGTCAAGCGCCTGCCCGAACAGATTCGCGTCCTTGACACCAACAAAACCTCCACCACCCATCACAAATCCGAGTACATCGTTCTCAACGCCCTCGGCTCTCCTGAGTTAGCCGACGGCAAATATCTCTACTCGCCCGCAACCCATCAAATTGAAGTCCAGTGGATTCAAGGCATCGGCAGTGAGAAAGCCGCCGCGCCGCAAGCTCGTTTAATGGCCACGGTAATCAGTGGAATCCTAAGCCGCAAGCTACCCTGGGGCCTTGTTCTGCTCGGAGTTTTCTTGGTCGTCGCCGTCGAGTTATTAGGCGTCCGTTCGCTCAGCTTCGCCGTCGGAGCTTATCTATCCATTGGAACAACGCTGGCGATCTTCTGCGGCGGCATGGTTCGCTGGTTCGTCGATGCGGCAGTCAAGAAAGCAGGTGGCGACACCGCCGACTCAGAAAGCGAAATCTCCCCCGGCTCCCTCTTCGCCAGTGGACTTATCGCCGCCGGCGGAATCGTAGGCCTGATCGGCGTCGCTCTCAAGGGTTATGAAGCCACCTTCAAAGAAAGCCGCGACCTGCTAAACTTCCCTCACACCTTCTTGGATAACAACTACGTCAGCGTACTAGCCTTCGCCGCGCTGGCATTTTCCCTCTACTATTTCGCAAGAAAGCCACTGAAGAAGTAACTAGAGCGTCCTCCGAAAACCTGCCTTGTATCAGGGCACGACTTCAGCCGTGCCGAATGCGGTAGAAAAGGTGAGGGGTTTTAACCGCTGCGGAAAAAGGCCAGTTTAACGACAGAAATGGCTGATAATTCCCTCGGCGGCTAAAGCCGGCGTTGATAAAGCAGTGGTTATGTACGGGCTAAAGCCCGTACCCTTCATCCAATTGAGTTTTTCCGCAGCCTGTTTAACCGCTGAATGGAGTGAACCCCACGGCAACCATGAAAATGCTTCAACTTATCGACTAGCCGGCCCACTCACTTTTCCACCGTTTCCAGCTTTCCATCCTTCAGCGCAAACCGCTCACCGCGCCAAAGAATCGAATTCCCGGTAAAGCCCGCCACCCAGACGCCCATCGCCACCATGTCGCGCAGCGGCAGCAGCCAGAGATTCGGCAGCACCTGGCGGTCGGCCAGCACCACGGCACCCACCGTCATCGCCAGCGACAGCCGCAAAAAGAAGCTCAGCCCCAGCAGCCACAAGCTCAGCGGACTCAGACCACTGGCGACGACGTTGAACAGCGCCCAGCCCAGCCCGTGGGTAAAGATCAGGCCCGCGTAACCCCACGGCCGCGCGTCGCGCACGGTTCGCGCCCAGCGCAACTGGTGCGCCAGAAATCCGCGCCAACCGTAGGCCGCGATGTTGGTTTCGACCACTTCAGCCGAGAGCACCACGCGGTAGCCAGCCCGGTCCACGCGCGCGCCCAATTCGTAGTCGTCGGCCAGATGATCGACCAGTACCTCCAGCCCGCCAATCTTGTCCAAAGCCTCGCGGCTTACGGCCAGCGTCGAGCCCAGTCCGTAGTGCAGACCGCCTTCGATCCACTTTGAGAGCAGCACGCCGGCTTGAAAATCGGTGGCGATGCCCAGCGCCTCAAGCTTCGACGGCAGTGTTTGGCGCGCGCGGCCGCGATAGAGCGCCGTGACCAGACCGACTTTTCCAACTGAAGTCGCGGACGAGCTTGCTTCGGAGGGAGGCGGAGGTTTCAATCCCCGCATCGATTCCGCGGAATCATCAATGGCTTTAGCTCTGGAGCAAATCTCCGTCGCCGCAAAGCACCCCATCACCCGCTCCAAATAACCAGGCGATACCGTGATGTCCGAATCGTTGATGAGCAGAAAATCGTAGCGCGCGTGCGCGGCAAGCTGCACCAGCGTACTGACCTTTCCATTGCTTCCCAGCCGCAGCGGGCACTCGATCAGTCGGATCGCCTGCTCGGGAAACTCAGCGATCAACTGCCGGACGGCGGTCACAGCGGGATCGTCCAGCGAGGCCACTCCGAAGAGCAGTTCATACTGGCCCGCGTAGCTCTGGCGGCAGTGGCTGGCGAAGGCCTCAATCATGCCGGGGTCCAGCCCCTTGAGGGATTTAAGAACGCTCACGCCGGGCGAAAACTCCGGCAACGAGCCACGCCGGTCCGTCAAAAAGACCCGCGCTGCAAGCTGTGCGGCCAGAAAATACCCCATCCCAGCCACGGCCAGCAGCGTAGTCAGAAGCGCAATCGATTGAGCAAGAATGTGCGGCATCACTGGGGGTAAGTGTATCGCAGTTGTCAGTTGTCAGTTGTCAGTTGTCAGTTGTCAGTTGTCAGTTGTCAGTTGTCAGTTGAATTGTGTCGCTGATCATGGGAGTGTCAAGTGTTTTCTTCAAGAAGTCAATGCTGTACATGCCGCTAGCACAGTGCTGACAACTGATCACTGATCACTGACAACTGACAACTGCCTCACTCGTACCGCAGCGCCTCGATCGGGTCCAGATTGGCCGCCTTCCACGCCGGATAAATCCCGAAGATCAGACCAATAGCGCAGGAAACCCCAAAGCCGATCAGAACCCACAGCGTAGAGAGTGTTGCCGGCAGGCCGATGGGCAATAGGCGCACGATTCCCGTCAAAATCGCGCCCAGAATCACGCCCACCACGCCGCCCACGGCGCACAGCGTCACGGCCTCGGTGGTGAACTGAGTCAGAAGCATTTGCTTGGTGGCGCCGATCGCCTTGCGCACGCCAATCTCGCGGGTGCGCTCAGTGACTGAAACCAGCATGATATTCATCACGCCCACCCCGCCCACCATCAGCCCCACGCTGGAGACGGCAATCATGAAGGCCACCAGGCCGCCAGTAAGCTGGTCCCAAAGTTTGGTTAGCGAGTCGGGCCCAAAGATCTCGAAATCGTCCGCCGCTTCTACCTTCACCTTGCGGCGAATGCGCAGCAGCTCGCGAACCTCTTCCTGGACCAGCGCCTTGTTCTTCGGGTCGTCGTACTTGATGCTCACCCACATGTCCTTGTCTTCGGGATGCAGGTTGTGAAAGGTGCCCATGGGAAAATAAACCACGTTGTCTTCCGGATTCTTGCCGCCGCCAAATGGCTGTTTCCGCTTGTCCAGCACTCCGATCACCGTGTACAGCCCCGACTCGATAGCCACGTCTTTGCCCAATGCGGGCTGGTTGCCGAAAAGCTCCTCCCAGGTGTCGTGTCCCAGAACGCAGATGTGCGCGGCGCGCTGATCCTCGGCGTCGTCATAGAAGCGGCCCTCTAAAAACGTCAAGTCCAGCATCTCGGTTGCTTCGGAGGTCGAGCCCCAAAGAATTGTCCCAGCCACCTTCTTGCCGTTGTATTTTACAGCCACATCGCCCACGCGGAACTGCGATTTTACATGCTGGAATCCACCGTCGGCTGTCACCACGTGAGGCAGTGAGCGCAGCGCCACTACGTCGCCAAGGTTCAGCTTCTTGCGGTTCAGTTGCTCGGTGGTAGGCCGCACGCCGATCACCGGCATGTGAAAGACCCAGATGACATTCGAACCCATCGAACTTACCCAGTCCGAGATCCGGTTATTCAGCCCGTTGATGACCGAAGAGATGGTGATGACCGTAGTCACGCCAATCACAATGCCCAGAATTGTCAGCCCCGAGCGCAGCTTGTTAGCCCGAAGCGTATCGAGCGCCATCTTGACCGATTCGCGTGTTTGTCCTTGCGCCATGGTGCTCCTGGCAAGCTGACAGCTAACAGCAGACAGCTTACAGTTATCAGTTCTCCCGAATTTGGTCCTTCAGGGAATCGAGAAATGAATAAATCATCTTTCCCACTTCGTGCGACAAACTCTCGGCTTCGTCAAGCAGTTCAGACTTTCCGAATTGAAGCGCGCGGGCAATCTCCAACTGGGTTTGCACCTCGCAAATCGAACCTCGTGCAATGCCGAGAAACTGCCGGAATTCTCCAGGGTTCAACCGGCCTTGTCCCTCCGCAATGTTGCTCGGCACGGAAACTGCTGCCCGTCTGATCTGGCTAGTCAATCCGTAGATTTCTTCCCTCGGGAACTCTCGCGTCAAGCGATAAACAGTCACGCATAATTGCATTGCTCTCTGCCAAACCAGTAACTCCCGAAACGATTGACCCATGAAAAACCTCTCCTTCAGGAAACAGCTTACAGTTAAGAGTTGATAATCGGTAACAGGTAACTGTGAGCTCATAGCTGCTCTCAGAGTTCCGCTCTGAGAGCCACCACCGGATCAAGCTTTGCCGCTTTGCTGGCCGGATAGACGCCGAAGAATATGCCCACGGCCAAAGCCAGAAAAAGTCCCATGAAGATCACCCACAGCGGCGCATTGGTCGGGAAGCCCACCACCAGCGTAATCAGCTTGCCCACGCCGATGCCGAAGAGCACGCCGATGGCTCCGCCCACCAGCGCCATGGTTCCGCTTTCAATCAGAAATTGCAGCAGAACATCCCGCTGCCGCGCGCCCAGCGCCTTGCGCACGCCAATCTCCCTGGTACGCTCAGTCACGCTCACCAGCATGATGTTCATAATCACAATGCCGCCGACGACCAATGAGATGGAGGCGATGCCCAGCACCACCCAGGCAAAGAGCCCCAGCAGTTGATTGGCAATATCTAGAAACGTGTCATTGGTTTCGATCTCGAAGTCGTCCGGCTGGCCCGCCGCATTGTGCCTGCGCGTGCGCATCAGTACCCGCACCTCGTCCTTGGCCCGCTCCATCACCGCCGCACCGCCGCTGGAGCGGGCGTAGATGTCCACCGAATCGTTATAGCCGTAAGTCTGCTGATACGTGGTGACCGGCACGGCAACCCAATTGTCCTGTGATTGCCCAAAGGTCTTGCCCTGACGGTCGCCCACGCCGATGATGGTGTAGGGAATGCCGTCCACGCGGATCTCCTTGCCGATCGGATCGCCGTCGCCCAGCAGGTTGTCTACAATGTCGTAGCCCACTATCACGTTGTGGGTGCCGTGGTCGTCGTCGGCCTGGGTAAAGCCTCGGCCCATTGCCAGATCGATGTTGTTCAGCGAGATCATCGTCCACGTATAGCCGCGCATTCCGGTGTTGTTGCTGGAGTGCCCGTTGTAGACCACGGAGGCTCCGCGATTCAAGAGCGCTCCCACTTCGCTGCACTCGGTGCAGGCCTCGCGCACCGCCTCATAGTCCTCAATGCGCAGAATCTTTCGTTTCTCATAGCGGAAGTAGTCGTCGGCGCTGAAGATCACGCTCGACATCCGCGTCACCGTAAAGACATCCGCGCCGTAGCCGGAGAGCTTGGTGCTCACGAATTTCTTGGCGCCCTGCACCAGCGTGACCACCATGATGATGGAGGCCACCGAGATCACCACGCCGATCAGCGTCAGAATGGTGCGCATCTTGTTTGCCCACAAGGATTGCAGCGCGAGTTTGAAGGCCTCACTGAAGAGCATGATCCTGCTTTCGTTGCCAACACGATTGCAAACTGCGACGGTTAATGGGATCAGGCGCGAGCCCGTCCGTTCAGAACCGGCATTGCTAGCCGCCGGCAAAATTCGTGCGTCAACTCCAGTCTACGCAATCCACGGAACTTCCATGACCGCACAACAACCGGCAAGGCCGATTTCCGCAGCCTCAGTCACAGCCTCAGTCACAGCCTCACTCCGGCAAAGGGCGCTCGTTTGTTGATACGCAAGCAGAGGCGGGCAGGTTCCCAGACCGGAAAATGCTTGGAAAAACCTGAAAAGCAGCCCTCATGGGCTAAAGCAACGTTGATATTACAGCACTTACTGCACGACTAAAGTCGTACCCTGACACTTCTAGCCGCACTTAAGGAGTTTTTCCGCAGCCTGTAAAGCCCGTACCCTTCATCCGAAACCGAGTTGTTGGACAGCGCTAAGGTATCCCATCCATTCCGCAAAGAACGCTGAGTGGATGGGGTGCCCAAGAGTTGTGGTATATCAGGTTGTTTTCATCGGAAAAAGCGGCGGAGAGAGGTGAAAACAGGCTACAATCTCATCATGTTCTTTGCGATTCTAGCCATGCGCGTTCTGGAAGTGCTGTTTTTTACCGGCTTGGTGGGTTCAAGCGTGGTGGTGCTGATCAGTTTTGCCGAAGACGGCAAGGAGCTTTTCGGCAAGGACGAACCGCCGGAATCGCGCGGCTGAGGGCGCGATCTTTCTCGTCTCTTTATTTCTTATTGACTCTGTCTTCATAGAGAAATAAACTGATCGCAGGGCGTATCGCAGTTTTTGCCCTCCAGTCTAAAGAAAGCCGGCCGTCGCGCCGGCACATTCGCGATGGCATCCACTCGAACGACCGTTGCACCAGTCTCCGACCGCGTCCGCCTGATCGTGGCATCCTCCGTGATGCTGACGTTCATCTCCTTCTGGCGCGCGGCTGCCATCGTGCTCTGCGATCTGGGCTCCTCCGCATTTTATGCAGGCGGCATTGCCGAAGAGGCGGTGGGCGCGGCCGCGCCATGGTTCATCCTGGCGATCATGCTGTTCAGCTTTGCGGTGCGCGCGGTCTACGTCGAAAGCTGTAGCATGTTTACCCGCGGCGGCGTCTACCGCGTGGTGAAGGAAGCCCTGGGCGGCACCTTTGCCAAGTTGAGCGTATCGGCGCTGATGTTCGATTACATACTTACCGGACCCATCTCCGGCGTGTCGGCCGGGCAATACATTACAGGCTTGATGAACGAGCTGTTGACGGTTGCGGCGCAGAGCCGCTGGCTGCCTCCTGCTCTGATGGATATACACCACAACGCCTTCCAGTTCGACATGAATCACACCTCGGCTGTTTTTGCGGCCGCGGTGACGATTTATTACTGGTGGGAGAACATCAAGGGCATTGAGGAATCGAGCGGCAAGGCGCTGCGCGTCATGCAGATCACTACAGTAATGGTGGTGATCCTGCTCTTCTGGGGTATTTTTTCTGTACTGGTGCGCGGGGTGAACCTGCCGCCGCCGCCCACGGCCTCTCATCTGAAGTTCAGCCCGGACGCGCTGGGATTTTTGAAGGGCACGCCGCTGGTGCCACTGCTGGGCGTCTTTGGAATCCTGATGGCCTTTGGGCACTCGCTGCTGGCGATGAGCGGCGAGGAGAGCCTGGCGCAGGTGAACCGCGAGATCCAGCATCCCAAGCTGAAGAACCTGAAGCGCGCGGCGATTGTGATTGCGCTTTACAGCCTGATTTTTACCGGCGGCGCGACGCTGCTGGCCTCGATGCTGATCCCCAACTGGGAGCGGACGCACATCTATCAGGACAACCTGATTGCCGGAATTGCGATGTACCTGGTGGGGCCGCTGTTCTGGAGGATCGCCTTCCGCATCTTCGTGGTGCTGGTGGGCTTTTTGATTCTCTCGGGCGCGATCAATACGTCGATGATTGGGTCTACTGGCGTGCTGATGCGCGTGGCCGAGGATGGCGTCTTGACGGATTGGTTCCGCAAGCCGCATCCCAAATTCGGAACGAGCCATCGCATTGTGAACATGATCTTCATCCTGCAGATGCTGACGATCATCGCCAGCCGGGGTGATGTCTTCATGCTGGGCGAGGCATACGCATTTGGCGTGATCTGGTCCTTCACATTCAACAGCCTTGCCATGCTGGTGCTGCGCTGGAAGTATCATGGCGAACGCGGCTGGAAGGTTCCGCCGAATATCCGCATTGGCAAGTTTGAGATCCCGGTTGGGCTGATCTCGGTATTTCTGGTGCTGCTGACGACGGCCATCGTCAACCTGTTTACCAAGTCCGTGGCGACGGTGAGCGGCGTGATCTTTGCCGCGACTTTCTTTGTGATCTTCACTGTGTCAGAGCGCGCCAACATGCGCAAACATGCGCTGACGGCGCGACAGATGAAGGATCAGTTTCAACTGGAGCACCAGGACACGATCAGCAGCGAGTCGGCGGCGATCCGGCCGGGCGGCGTGATGGTGACGATGCACGATGCGGCCAATCCGCTGGCGCTGAAGTGGACGCTGGCGCACACCAGCACCACCGATCAGGATGTGGTGGTGATCAGCATACGCATGATGGGCGTGGGCGGGCCGGAGTACCTGAGCGCCGAGGAACAGAGCTTCAGCGAGCACGAACAGATGCTCTTTACCAAGGCGGTCTCAGTGGCCGAGAGCTTTGGCAAGAAGGTCTCGCTGCTGGTGGTTCCGGCGGGCGATGTCTTTGCGGCGCTGGCGCAGGGGGCAAGTTCGCTGGAGGTGGACTCGGTGGTCGCGGGCACTTCCAGCACGATGACGGCCGAGGATCAGGCCTTTCATCTTGGACAGGCTTGGGAGGCGCTGGAAGGAACCAAGCGGCAGTTCAATTTTTATGTGATTGGCCAAAGCGGCGAGATGAAGGTCTTTTTCATCGGTCCACATGCGCCGTCGCTGAGCCCGGAAGACGTGCAACTGGTGCATCGGCTATGGCTGAATATGCGCCGCGACGCCACCATGCAGGAGCTGCACCACAGCGACATTATCAACTATGCGCTGACCAATCTGGCCAGCCAGTACGCGCGCGAGAAGCAGGATATTCTGCGGGATCTGCGCAATTATCGCGCGGCGCAAGGGTCGACGGGCGCGCGGCTGAGCGGCAAGAGCGCCGCAACGAGCCGCGAACTGCCTCCGCCGCCCAAGCCTACGCATTATTTGTAATTGGATTTCAAGAGATCCTAGTGTCCCGAGTCTGAAGTTCATTGATTCATGACGAAGAGCAACCGCAGGTCCTTCGACTCCGCTGAAGTACGCTTCGCTCAGGATGACAGGTTCATTTATGATACGGAGTTCAAAGACAGGACACTATTGTCGATTCCCGGTAATTGGGCCCATTATGATTATTTCAAAATCAATGCTGACGAACAGCGCATTCCCTCGGGGGCTAAACGGGCTGCGGAAAAAGGGCTGTTCGGGTGGTGCAATCGCGATCGAGCGTAGCAGGGGCTAAAGCCCAACGTTGATATGATTGGCTTTATCGGCCCGACTGAAGTCGTGCCCTGATTACAAAGCCATTGGGAATTGCCTTCTGAAGAGTTTTTCCGCAGCCTGTAAAGCCCGCTTTATTTTGCAGGTTTAATGTACGGGCTAAAGCCCGTACCCTCCACCGCGGACAACCGATCATTTGCATTTAATGTATGGGCTGAACCCCGCACCCTTCTCTGCGGACAACCAACTATTTGCGTGAGACGAACCGCTAGATCGAGTCTCCCGGCTTCCAGTCGACAACCTGAACGGCCGGATCGACGAGCGCGGCTAAATGCGCGGGCCGGCCGGTGAGCGGCGGGAAGGTTCCAAAGTGCAGCGGAAGGACGACTTTGGGCTCGATCAGACGCACGGCAAGGGCTGCTTCGGTTGGGCCCATGGTGTAATGGCCACCGATGGGCAGCATGGCCACCTGGGGGTGGTAAAGATCGCGGATCAGGCTCATGTCGCCGAAGACGGCCGTGTCGCCGGCATGGTAGAGGACTGGCCCCTGGGCGATGGTGAGGACGAATCCCGCCGCGACGCCGGCATAGTGCATACCCGTTTCATCCTGCACCGCGGAGGAGTGCTTGGCCTCGACCATGGTGGCTGCAACGTCATCCAACTGCACGGTGCCGCCCAGATTCATGCCGATGGTTTCAGCCGCGCCTTTGCCCGCGACCCAGGCAGAGAGCTCGTAAATGGCGACAACGGTCGAGTGATGCTTGGCGGCGATCGGAACGGTGTCTGAGACATGATCGCCGTGGCCGTGAGTGAGCAGAATGAAGTGAATCTTTTCCGGCAGCGCGAAGGCCTTGGGGTAACTGGGATTGCCGGCGATGAAGGGGTCGATCAGGATGTTGGTTCCCTTGGCGGTCTGAACCAGCACGGTGGCGTGGCCCAGCCAGGTGATGCGCGTTCCTTGCAAGTTCATGGTTGTGTCCTCCGTTTGGGGAAATGGTGGAAGGTCGACTCTCAGCGCGGGATTCAGCGCGTGATAATCAGCTCAGAAACGCTATCTTTGGCCAGGAATTGCCGGTAATCGGACCATGCGGCGAAAAGTTCCTTGATGCTGCGATTGGTGAAGGCGCGCTGGATGGGAAAGGGCTGCGCCAACTGCACCTCGACGTCGTCGCCATCGGTGACGTGGAAGCGGCAATGCGCCGTCTCCTCGCCCTGGGTGCGGGTATGACAGAAGGCCAGCACCTGGCCGCCGGGATTGGTGGCCTCGAAGAGCCGCGCCACAACGGGCTCGACCAGCGCCTGGGGCAGATAATCGAGCGCGGTCCAGAGCAGAACCACATCGAACTTGCGCTCGGAGAGGCGGAGCGATTGATTGAGAAAGCCTTCGACATTCCAGACTGTGCTGCCGTCCTCTTCGGATTGACTCTGCCACTCGCCGGTGGAGGCGTCGGCGACAAGATCGGCAAGAAAGATGCTGTGGCCGAGGCGCGTGAGGTAATGAATATTGGCCGGCGAGGTATAGCCCACGTCGATGGCGTAGAGACCGGACTCAGCTTCAAGCCGCTTGCGCAAGGCCGCCCATGCGCCAGAGTGGCGCGGCACTCGTTCGCCGGTCAGGCCTGGGGCGGAAGCAGGCGCGGAAGACGGCGCGACAGCGGCATCGGCTGGTTCACTCTCGGGTTTCCTGTCAAACCAACGGCTAAGCACGTTGCAATCCCCTTGCTGGCCGGCTTTCTGAAGCCGCCCCGCAGACGGTTATTAAACCGCGCCGCCATTCTGTGGAGGCTTGCCACCATTGCTTCCCTTGGCGGGGGCCTGTGTCAGATCCACATTGCCGCGAAAGACGGCATTGTCTTCGACGGCCAGGCGGAGGGCGTGGATGTCGCCTTCCACCACGCAGCCGGCGCGCAACTCGACGCGGCCCGTAGCCACCAGGTTGCCCTGGACCTGGCCCAGAACCAGAATCTCTTTGGCGGAGAGGTCGGCGGCAACATTTGCGCTGGCGCCGATGGTCAACCGGCTCTCAGAGAGGAGGATGGTACCCTCCACCCGCCCATCCACAATGAGGTCTTCACTGCCCTTGACTTCGCCGCGAATCACCACTGTTTTGCCGATGCGCGCTGGAACATTTTCCACTGCCATAATCTTCTTCCTTCCGGGACTGCCCAAAACTGTTCTTGGCCGGAGATTCTTTCGATCCGGCGCTCTACCACGACACAAGGCCGCTTGCTTCAGTCTACGAGAATCCGCCCATTGAAATTGGCCCTGCACGAACTATATCCAACTTGGAGGCAAAGCATCAATCGCAGCGCCGCTAGAGGAACCATTGGGTCCAAAATGCGGGATGCGATTCAGAGGCCGCCAATGCCCGTTAGACTAAAAGGAATGCGCAGCCATTTGGCACTGTTTCTGTTGATTTTGCTGACCGGCGCCGCTCACGGGCAAGCGGCGCTGACGCCGGCGCAGGCCCAGGCGCTGGTGGGGCGGGCGCTGGCCACCGAATCGCGCGCCGCGCGGGAGTTGAGCCGCACCAGCCATCCCATGCGCTACCGGCTGCGCAAGTCGAGCCCGCGGCTGACCTCGACCAAGGAGATTGCCGAGACCGCCGACGGCGACGTTGCCCGGCTGATCGAGATCGGCGACCGGCCGCTGAGCCCGGAAGAAGAGCAGCGGGAGCAGGCGCGGCTGGATGAATTGTTGAGCGATCCGAGTCTGCAACAGCATCGCAAGCTGAGAGAAGACAGCGATACGGAGCGCGCGCTGAAGGTGCTGCGCGTGCTGCCCACGGCCTTTCTCTACCAATTTGCCGGGACGGGCGCGGCTGCTTCAGGAATGGTGGTCAAGTTCACCTTCAAGCCCAATCCGCAATTCGATCCGCCGGATCTGGAGACGCAAGTGCTGACCGCGATGGCCGGCGAGCTTTGGATCGACCCGGTGCAGGAACGCGTGGTGCGCCTGGCCGGCAGCTTGCAGCAGGACAAAGATTTTGGCTGGGGAATTCTGGGCCAGTTGGACAAAGGCGGCTGGGTGGAGATTGAGCAGGCCGATGTGGGCGAACACCAGTGGCGCATCGTGCACTTGAAGCTGGTGATGAATGGCCGTGTGCTCTTCAAGACGAGGAATTCCGACTCGGTGCAGGACTACTCGCATTTTGCTCCGCTGCCGGTGGGGATGAGCTACCGTCAGGCAATCCAGATGCTGCGCGGCGGGCGATAAAGGAGCTCAAAGCAGAACGGCCCCACCCTTGCGGGTGGGGCCGTTCTGCTTGCCGTGAAGCCAGCTTCGCTTACATCTTGGCGAAGACAATGACCAGCGTGAACAGCGTGAGGGACTCGATCAGCGCCAGACCGAGAACCAGGAAGGTGAAGATTCCAGCGCGAGCGCCGGGGTTGCGCGCCAGGGCTTCAACGGCCGAACCGACCGCCTTGCCCTGACCCAGACCGCAGAGACCGGCGGCCAATCCCATACCCAAACCGGCGCCGATCGGCACCAGACTGACGACGGAGGAACCGCCATCCGCAAAGGCCGGTACGGCAAAGCAAAGCGCCGCCAGGGCCATGAACAAATACTGTAGCTTCTGCATAGTTCTCCTGCTTCTCTTTGAATTGGCCGCCAGTGGGTGGTTGAGGTTCACCAAGCTGACCCCCTCACGCTTGCGGTCTACCGTTTGCCCGGAGCGGAAGCACTCTCCGGCGGAATCTTGGAAAACAGCTTACAGCTAACAGCCGTCCGCTTACAGCCAAAGCACTTGTCCAACTGTTTGCTGTCAGCTGTAAGCTGTCGGCTGTTTTTAGTGCTCGTGCGCCACTGCCAGTGAAAGATAAATCATGGTCAGCAGCATGAAGACGAATGCCTGAATCAGCGAAACAAAAATGTGCAAAATCAGCGGTGCCACCGGAAGCCCTACCGGGAAGATGGAAAATGCCACCAGAGTCACCAGATCGCCGGCAAACATGTTGGCGTAAAGACGGACGCTGAGCGACATGACGCGCGCCAGATGCGAGACCAGCTCAATGGGCAGGATCAGCCAGGAGATCCACCAGATGGGTCCGGCAAAGTGCTTGATGTAGCCCACCAGGCCCTGCTCGCGAATGCCGTAAAAGTTGTAGTAAAGAAATGTGGGAAAGGCGAGGCCCAAGGTCACCATGATCGAGGTGGTGGGAGCCGCAATTCCGGGGATCAGCCCGCTCAGATTGTTGAGCAGGACAAAGAGAAAGATGCAGGTCACGTAAGCCTGAAAGCGCTCATACCCGTGGCCGATGACTTGCTCGGCCTGATCGCCGATGACCTCATGAATCATCTCGGCGATATGCTGCGCCGGATTGGCCCTCTCCACTGACAGCGTCAGCCGTATTAGGACGAAAAAGGCGATGAGCCCGGCTGCGATCAGCACTTCCAGCGCTAGCGCCCGATTGATGCCCAGCGCCTTTTCCGCGGCCACGGCCGGCAAGAGGCCAATCGACTGAAAGGCCTTGACCTCGATTCCGTTCAAGAGGCTGTTGAGCAAGCGTACTAGAAAAAACGATTCCGGCATGAAACTTGTGCCCTTCCGCCTTCAGGCGAGCAACTGCGCCGCCCGTTGGCCTG
>Ga0181534_10000181_pt1 | contig 45023 bp, 41 predicted proteins | sample PEATcosm2014_Bin_37_FD_119758 | JGI IMG/M metagenome (GOLD analysis project Ga0181534, IMG submission 119758) | Peatland microbial communities from MTU Mesocosm Facility, Houghton, MI, USA - PEATcosm2014_Bin17_10_metaG | ecosystem: Environmental > Terrestrial > Soil > Wetlands > Peat | place... | reverse complement strand
CAGTGTGAAGAGTGGGGCCGTCACTCCGAATGCCCGCCACTGCTCACCGAACCTGCCCCGAGCGCCTCTCGGTGGGCGCGCGAGCATCGTCGCCATCGCGCGGCGTCGTCCCGAGCGGAGGGTGAGCGTGTGGTAGCCCGCGGGGACGGGCACTGGGATCGCCAGGGCCCCGACCCCCGATCGTGGCGAGCCCGTCGCGAGCGGGCGGGGTGGTGCCAGCGACGCCGCTGTCTCGCTCCACTCGTGGCGACCGCCGTCCTCGTAGTCCAGGACACAGTCGATCCGACGGTCCCTCGGACCGACGGTGACATGGACGACGGCGTCGGTGCCTGCCTCGATGACGACGACCGGCTCGAGCATCTGCTCGCCTCTCACGCGGCGCCGCTCGGCGAGGCGCGCGGCCGGATCCGAGCCCGCGTCCGCATAGCCCAGGGACTCGAGGATTGCGACCACGGCATCTCGGCTGGCGTGCCTGCGGGAACCCTCCGCGTTCTTGTACTCGAGCAGCACCCCGCAGTCGAGCGCGAGGGCGCGCAGGTCCTTCGTGATCCTCCTGCGCGGCCCCGCCATCGTCAGTGGGACCAGGCGATGAGTCCGGGGACGAATCGGCTCGCGGCGCCATCGATTCGTGGGAGCACGCGCGCGGCGAACTCCGCGTGCCGCTCCGACTGCAGGCCCATCGAGACGCGGTAATGGGCGATCGGGCCGTTGCGCGATTCGATCGACGCCGCCAGGGGGTATGCGGGCCCGCTCGGAGGATCGACCCAGAGCTCGGCGTCGACATCGTCCGGCGAAAGCGTCCCGAGGTCGACGTCGAAGCCGATCTCGATGCCGGTCGCCTCGATGCTCGCGACGTTCGTGATCGTGACGCCGACGAGCGGCCACGCGAGCTCGAAGCGACGGATCTCCCTGGCGAGCGTCCGTGCCCCCTCCGCTTCGCTCGAGGTCAGGAGCCGCATCCGGGAGCTCGCCGGGAGGTACGCGTTCTCGACGTACTGCTGGACCATCCGGTTCGAGCTCCAGGTCGACGCGAGGGTGGCCATCGACTGACGGACCGACGCGAGCCACCTCCGCGGAAGCCCATCGGTGTCGCGCTCGTAGAAGCGCGGGACGATGTCGTGCTCGAGCTGCTCGTAGAGCGATTCGGCATCCGACTCATCCTGCGCGTCGTGGTCCTCGAAGTACCCGGCCGTCCCGATGCACCATCCGATCGGCGGAGCCATTGGATCCGCGTCGTTCCACACCTCGTCCCACCAGCCGTCGAGCGTGCTGAGGTTCATGGCTCCGTTCGCGCCAGCCTTCATCCCACCGATCCCACAGGCTTCGAGGGGGCGCCGCGGCGTATTGAGCCAGAGGTCGACGCCTCTCGCGAGGAAGCGATCCGCGGTGGTGTCGAAGTCCTCGATGAAGACGATGCGATTCTGCAGACCGTTCTCGGCGGCGAAGTCAACCACCGTGCGAAGCAGGTCCTTCCCGGATTCGTCGTCCGGGTGCGCCTTGCCCGCGAAGGCGATCTGCACGGGCCGGGCCGGGTCGCTCAGGAGCCGGAGGAGGCGCTCGGGGTCGCGCAGGAACAGCGTCGGGCGCTTGTAGGCGACGAATCGACCAACGAACCCGATCGTGAATGCCGCGGGGTCGAGCAGTTCGCCCGTTGCCTCGACGAGGTCCCTGTCGGCGCCTCGGTGGATCAAGAGGGCGCGTCGCCTCGCGCGGACGGCCTCGACGAGGCGGGTGCGCGCGATCTGCTTCGCACTCCAGAGCTCCGAGTCGCTCGCGAGCAGCAGGTTCCGCCACGCCTCCGGATCGTCCGGGGTGGTTCGCCACTCCCGGCCGACCTCGCGGTCCAGCACCTGGTCGAACTCGTCGGACATCCAGGTGAGCAGGTGGATGCCGTTGGTGATGTGTCCGATCGGCACCTCCTCGATCGGCACCCGCGGCCACAGGCCGCTCCACTGCTGGCGGGTGATATGGCCGTGCAGCCGGCTCACGCCGTTGTGCGAGTCGGAGAGCCGCAGGGCGAGCACGGTGGGACAGAACGTGTCGAGGTGATCGTCAGGCCGGTACCGGCCGAGACGAAGGAGCGTCTCCAGCTCGATGCCGAGACGGGCAGCGAACGGGGCGAGGTAGGCCCCGGCGAGCGCCGGGGGGAAGTAGTCGTGCCCGGCGGACACGGGCGTGTGGGTCGTGAAGACGGTGCCCGCGGCGCCGAGCACCTTGGCCTCGTCGAAGGTGAGTCCGAGATCCGACTGGAGCGACGCGATCCGCTCGAGGGTCGCGAAGGCGGCATGGCCCTCGTTGAGGTGGATGACCGCAGGTGGATGGCCAACCGCGAGCAGCGCCCGGAATCCTCCCGCGCCGAGGACGAGCTCCTGCTGGATCCGCGTCTCCAGGCCCCCGCCGTAGAGGCGCGAGGTGATCGCCCTGTCACTCGGTGAGTTGCTCTCGACGTCGGTATCGAGGAGGTAGAGGCGATTCCGTCCGACAGCGGTGGTCCAGATCTGCACGACGACGTCCCTTCCGGGGAACGGCAGCGTGACGGTCAGGGGTGCCCCGTCTTGGCCGGTGACGAGCTCGACGGGCAACTCGGCCGGATCCAGGTCTGCCCATGACTCCTGCTGAATGCCCTGCTCGTCGATCCACTGGTGGGAGGACTCCTGGTAGAGCAGTCCCACGCCGATCAGGGGGATGCCGAGCGAGCTCGCCGACTTCATCAGCTCGCCTGCCACCGCGCCGAGGCCCCCTGCGAAGATCGGCAGCGAGTCGGTGAGTGCGAACTCCGCCGCGAAGTAGGCGATCTCAAGGGACGCAACATCCTTGTGCGCGGTCTGGAACCACGTGAGGGGGTACTCCTCGATGTACGCCGCCGCGTCGTCCGCCGCAGCACGGGCGAGTTCGGCGAGCTCGTTGTCGGCGCGCAGGCGTTCGCGCAGGCCGTCACGTCCGATCGACTCGAGCAGCTCCAGCGGCCACTCGAGATCCTCCGGACTCGCGTCCGGGAACAGTCGCGCGAACAGCGTTCGCGCACCGGTCTTCCAGGTCCATCGAAGATTCCGCGCGACGCCGACGACTTGGTCGTACGTCGGCACGCCGCCGTCCATCCGCTCGCCTGATCCGACCACAGCGTTCGCCTCCTCGGCCCCATCTTCGCCGATACCGAGGCGGTGTGGCAGGGGAGAAGGACCCTGCTGAGGATCTCGGGCGCAACGTTCCCCCATGGTGTCGAGACGATGTCCCGCAATTCGGAGTCATTCCGAGGCAGAAGTAGGCTCGAAGAGTGGTTTCCCCCGCCACCATGGATCCTGGGCGATCCAAGCTCAGACACCGGCGGCACGTCGGTGGCTTCGGCGCATTCGGGCGATTCATCGTCCGGTTCCGCTGGTACGTCATCGCCCTCTGGCTGATCGTCCCGATCGCGCTCACCATGGCGCTCCCGTCGCTCGGCAGCCAGGTCAACTCCAACCAGACCGCGTTCCTGCCCCCGACTGCCCCGAGCGTCGCCGCTGCGGCGCTCGTCTCGCCGATCATCGGGCCGCCTGCTGCTGCATCCGTCATCATCGTCATCACCTCCTCGTCGCCGATGACGGCGAAGGAGGCGGCCCTTGCCACGGCGGCGGTGCGCCCGCGCGTCGCGGCCGTCCACGGTGTCACCGCGACCGATCCCGCCGTCCTCAGCGGCAACGGTCTTGCCGTTCAGTTCGTCGCGCAGTCTCAGGTCAGTCAGTTCGATCAGGTCGCCGTCACGAACCTCGTGAACGGCGTGGTCGCGGCGACGGACAATGCACCCCTGCCATCGGGAATCCAGGCGAACGTGGCGGGCGCGACGGCGACGAACGCGGCGATCGAAGCCTCGAACAAGAGTGCCGGAAGCACCGAGATCTTCAGCATCCTGTTCATCATCGTCCTGCTGCTGCTCATCTTCCGATCGCCGCTGGCCCCGGTCGTCACCTTGCTTCCTGCACTCTTCGCGCTGGTGCTCGCCGGCCCGATCATCGGGGGACTCGGGCAGTCCGGCGTGATCAAGGTGTCCATGGTCGCGCAGCTGCTGCTCATCGTCCTCGTGCTTGGCGCGGGCACCGACTATGGACTCTTCTTGGTGTTCAGGGTCCGAGAGGAGCTCGAGCACGGCCGCGACAAGACGGATGCGGTCGCGACGTCCCTGGCTCGGGTCGGGGAGTCGATCACGGCCTCGGCGGCGACAGTCATCGCCGCGCTCCTCTCGCTGCTGCTCGCCACATTCGTGCTGTACAAGGACCTTGCGGTTCCGCTCGCGATCGGCGTGGCGGCGATCCTGCTCGCCGGCCTCACGCTGCTTCCCGCGCTGCTGGCGGTGCTTGGCAACGCCGTGTTCTGGCCGACGCATCCGTCGGCAAGGGCGCACAGAGACGGCCTGTGGGGTCGCGTCGCCCAGCGGTTCGTCGCCAGGCCGGCGCGGACGCTGGTCATCGGGATCGTGTTCCTCCTCGCTCTCAGCGTCGGTGCCCTCTTCCTGAAGGACGCGGGATTCGGCGGGCAGACGACGGCACCTGCAGGGACTTCGGCGGCCATCGGCAGCGCATCGCTCTCGGCCAACTTCCCCGAGGCCGCGTCGAATCCGACGAACCTGATCTTCCGGTTCGCGAGTCCGATCTGGTCGAGCGCGGCGGAGGTCGAGCAGCTCCAGAGGGACCTCAAGGCGAGCGGACAGTTCACGACACTGGTGGGGCCGCTCAATCCGATGGGTGTGACGCTCGGTTCGATGCAGTTCGAGGCACTGCACTCCCTGATCGGCCCTCCGCAGCTCGCTGCCCACCTGATTCGACCGCCGACAGGCGTCTCTGCCGAGGTTTTCGCCGCGTACAGGGCTGACGTCCGATACGTGAGCAGGGACGGCAAGACGATCCAGTTCGAGTCCGAACTGACGGCGGGGGATCCAGCCTCGACGGCCGCCCTCAACGCCGTCCCGGAGATCCGCGCCACCGTGGCTGCGCAGGGCGCGGCGGTCGGCGCCATCGCGACCGGTGTCGCAGGCGAGGCTCCAGGTCTCTATGACGTCTCGTCCACGTCGAGCTCGGACCTAAGGAACATCATTCCAGTCGCCGTGCTCGCGATCGGCCTCGTGCTCGCGATCGTGCTGCGGAGCCTGATGGCGCCCTTCTACCTCGTGGTCAGCGTCGTGCTCAGCTACACGGCGTCGCTCGGATTGTCCGTGATCGTGTTCCAGTGGCTGGGCGGGAGCTCCGGGATCACGTTCCTCTTACCGTTCCTCCTGTTCCTCTTCCTGCTCGCGCTGGGAGAGGACTACAACATCCTCGTCATGACCAGGATCCGCGAGGAGAACACCCACATGCCGCTGCACGAGGCGATCGTGAACGCCGTCGGCGCGACCGGTCCGACGATCACGTCAGCAGGCCTCGTGCTAGCTGGGACATTCGGCGTGCTGGCGGTCGCGGGCGGTGCGAACGGCGGCGGCGCACAGGTGACGGTGATCGGTGCGGGTCTCGCGGCTGGTATTTTGCTGGACACCTTCGTCGTCCGCACCCTGCTGGTGCCCTCGACGGTGGCACTCCTGGGCCGCTGGAACTGGTGGCCAAGCAAGCTCTGGAGCCATCCCGAATTGCACCATGACTGACCGAACCGAAGCACCTCCCGGGGCGCCGATCGTCGCGACCGTCACGTCACGCAAGCTGCTCTTCATCATGGCCGCGCTCATGCTGGGCATGTTCCTCGCAGCCCTCGACCAGACGATCGTCTCGACGGCGCTCCCGACCATCGTCGGCGACCTCCACGGCAAGGCCTCGCAGCTCTCCTGGGTCGTCGTTGCGTACCTCCTCGCGTCGACCGTCTCGACACCGTTGTGGGGAAAGCTCGGCGATCTCTACGGGCGCAAGCGGCTCTTCCAGGGGGCCATCTGCATCTTCCTCGTGGGATCGATCCTGTGCGGCCTCTCGCAGAACCTCGTCGAGCTGATCGGCTTCCGAGCGCTCCAGGGCCTGGGCGGCGGCGGGCTGCTCGTCGGGGCCCAGGCGATCATCGGCGACGTGGTGCCCCCACGGGACCGCGGCCGCTATTCGGGGTTCTTCGGTGCGACCTTCGGCGTCGCGACCGTCCTCGGGCCGCTCGCAGGTGGACTCCTCGTCGAGTACGCGTCCTGGCGGTGGGTGTTCTACGTGAACCTGCCGATCGGTGTCGCAGCGCTCGTCGTGACCGGGCTCATCCTGCCGGCCAGCACCAATCGCGTGCAGCACGCCGTCGACTACGCCGGGATCCTGACGCTCACGATTGCGGCGACGGCGGTGGTGCTGTACGCATCGCTCGGCGGCACCACCTACGGGTGGGGTGAGCCCGGCATGATCGCAGTGATCGTCATCGGGATCCTCGCGACCGTCGCATTCCTGTCGATCGAGCGCCGAGCCGAAGAGCCGGTGCTGCCGCCCCGGCTCTTCAAGAACCGCACCTTCTCGGTCGCATCGGCGATCGGCTTCGTCGTTGGCTTCGCGATGTTCGGTGCACTGACGTTCCTTCCAATCTTCCTGCAGTACGTGAGGGGCGTCTCGCCGATCGAATCTGGACTCTGGCTGCTTCCGATGATGCTCGGGCTCCTCGGGGCCTCGATCACGTCAGGCCTGCTCATCAGCCGGGGCATGTCGTATCGCCGCTTCCCGATCCAGGGCACGGCCATGATGGTCGTGGGCCTCGCCCTCATGAGCACGATCAACATGGCCACAAACAACTGGGTCATGTTCGCGTACATGTTCATCTTCGGCATCGGGCTCGGCCAGGTGATGCAGGTGCTTGTGCTCGCCGTCCAGAACGCGGTGGACTTCTCGGACCTCGGCACCGCGACGGCGGGCGCGAACTTCTTCCGGTCCATCGGCGGGTCGTTCGGAACGGCCATCTTCGGCGCGATCTACGCCAACGTGCTCGTGGGCTACCTACCGCCCTTGCCCCCAGGGGTGCACATCTCGATGACAGGGCTGACGCCGGCGATGCTCCACTCGCTTCCCGAGTCGCAGATACTCGGCATCCTCGATGCGATGACCAAGTCGATCCAGGCGATCTACCGCTACGCGATCCCTGTCGCCATCGTCGCCTTCATCCTCTCGTTCTTCCTGCCTGCGATCGAGCTTCGAAGGAGTGTCGCGACGCCCTCGCCCGAGCCCCAGCACCTCTAACCGAGTGTGGCGGCGAGGTCGTCAGCCAGCCCTCGGCACGCCGGCACGATCAACTCCAGGCATTCGGTGAACCGCTCGGTGTGCCCGTAGTACGGATCGAAGACCTCGAGGACCCCGGCGGGTCCACCCCACTCGAGCAGCAGGGCCGCCCTGGTGGTGAGCGGGGCGATGCGGTCGAGCTCTCGAAGGTGTTCGCGATCCAGCGCGATCGCGAGGTCGACCGTCGCGAGTCCCCGTTTGCTGACCTGGGTTGCCGGCGTTCCGGATCCCGTGAAGCCCGCAGCGTCCAGGGCGGCCCGAGCCCGCGGGTCCATCTCCTCACCGGCGTGCCATCCCGACGTCCCAGCGCTCGCGATGTCGAGACGGCCCGCCAGGGAGGTCCCATCCGCGAGGATGACACCTGCGGCGATCTGACGGAACGCGACCTCCGCCATCGGCGAGCGACAGATGTTCCCCGTGCAGACAAAGAGGACGCCATAGGGCTCGTCCCTGGAGGCCGTGCGAGGCCCGGTGCGCCGATCCTCGCGCGAGTCACCCATGTGAGACATCATGACGGTGCGAAGGAGGACCCATGTCCGAAGTGAATCCCTCGAAAGGTGACAAGGGCCTGCAGACAAGGCAGGTCCTCACGATCGTCGCTGTCGTCCTGTTGGTCTGGTTCGTCGTGCAGAACTCCGAATCGGTCGAAATCCACTTCTGGGTGGTGTCCGCGCGCGCGCCCGTGTTCCTGGTGATCGTCGTGGCCGCGCTGCTCGGTGGGCTCGTCGCGTGGTTCGCCCGCCGCAAGAGGTCTTGAGCAACCGCATCGAATCGCGCCATCGGTGCCAGGTCGGTCCTGCGTGCGGGGTTCGCCCGGACCTCTCGCATTGCACTGAGCGCGGCGACGAGGATCAGGCCGGCCCGTCCGCTTCCTCGGCAGCGTCGTCCGGCTTCGTCTCGACCATCGTTGTCGACCCCTGCGTGCCATCGTGCGCGATCGCAGCCGCACCATCCGCCGGTGCGCTCGCCGCTGCTGCGGGGCCAGCTGCGAGCTCGGAGGGCTCCGGCGACCGGGGACCGTATGCCCGCTTGACGGCCACGACGCCGACCACCCAGAGCGCGAGCACCACGAGGGTGACGATCAAGCCGCCGACAGACGTCACGACCCAGGCGAGGAGGAGCAGCGCGACCGTCACCCCTGTCCAGATGAATCCGGTCGCATGCACCGCGCAGAACTCGAGCGTGCTGATGGTGCCCGAGCGCACCTTGCCGATCGCACTGTCGTCGCTCGCGGTGCGGACCCGCTCGGCCATGTGCTCGCTGCCCGAGGTGAGCCGCTCGCGAAGCCGAGTCGCGCGCGGCGTGCTCCCGGTGATCCACAGCACGAGCGCCGCGATCGCACCGACGAGGATCGCGATCCGGAACTCCCACCGGAGCAGCGACGTGAGGACAGAGAAGATGACGTCGGCGACGTCGGGAGGAGTGGGGGAGTGGCTCTGGAAGTACCGGTTGCCGATGTCGAGGAGGGCCAGCATCACTGCGCTCGAGATCATGACGCCGAAGGCGAGACGCCGGCCGCTCCTGCGCCGCCTCGGATCCACCAGCACGGCTGCGATGGCGAGCACGAGCCAGATGATCGGGAGGATCCATCGGAGCTTCAAGGCAATGTTGAAGTATCCCTGAACCTTGGCGAACTGCTGGTCGTCCGCGAGCGTCAGCAGCACGCGCCGGTTGCTATTGAGCGCCGTGCGCACCGGGTCGAACACGGTGATCCCCTGGGCGTCGAGCTTCGAGATCGCCTCCTCGATCTGGGGCGTGTAGTTGACGACGAGCTTGGCCCCTTGGTTCAGATGCTTGCCGCCGGTTCCCGTGAGGAGCTTGACCATGGTGCCGTGCAGGAGGCGGATCCGTGTCTCGAAGGCCTTCTGGAACCACTGCTGCTGGTAGAGGTGCGACAGGGAGACGGTCAGCCTGTTCGTGAGCTCCTTGTCGAGATACGGGGCCAGGAAGGCGGTGGCGAACGGCAGGTACTGGTCGATCTGCTTCGTTATCCCGAATGAGCCGCCGATCGACGAAGCGGCGCTGGGCAGATAGTGCTCGAGGTTCTTGTCGATGTTGAGGGCACCGACGATGGCGGCGGCGCTCTCCGCCGCGGCGTAGTCCGTGACGGTCTTGTTGCTGGCGACCTCTGACATCGTCGAGGTGAATCGGTTCGTGTTCGTGACCGTGGCGATGGCCCAGCTCGACGTGATCACGATCGGGGCGAGGATGGCCGCGATCACGATCAGGACCATCGAGATCCTGCGCCTTGACTTGGGTTCCTTCGCCGTGACGTCCATGGAGATCCTCCTCGTTGCCAGCACACGGTACCGACAATTCGCTCCCGGCACGGGGACTTCGGCCGGGATCGGCCGCGAGGACCAGGCCGGTAGGTTGGCGGTCGTGGCGGTGCACTCGCGTGGGCTTCCTGCCAGACGGCGTGCCATCGTCGCGTGCGCAGCTGCCCTGATCGCGGCGCTCGTCCCCACGGCTGTCTCAGCGACCGCGAGGTCGTCGTCCGGATTGACTCGAGAGACAGTCCCTGCAAGCGACTGGACGACCTACCACCATGACGCCCTGCGGACGGGCGACGGGGTGCTCTCCGGGCACTTCACGAGGCTCGCGGCGTCGTGGACCTGGCACCTCCCTGCCGCCGACGCGGCAGGTGTCATCTTCGGCTCGCCGCTCGTCGACGGGCGCCTCGCGATCGTCACCACCGAGTCGGACCACGTCTACGCCGTGTCGACCGAGACGGGGAAGACGACATGGACGACGACCCTCGGAGCGTCGTACATCCAGCCGTCGGGCGTCTGCGGGGACATCGCGCCCACGATCGGGGTCACCTCCACGCCCGTGATCGACGAGGCGCGCAACGAACTCTTCGTGTCGGGCGTCATCGGGTCCGGACCCGCGCGGCATCACCCGACCCACTACCTCTTCGGGATCTCGGTCACCACCGGCAAGGTGGTGTTCAAGCGGGCGATCGATCCGCCGGGCCAGGACGTGATCTACCTCCTGCAGCGGGCCGCGCTGGCGCTCGATGCGGGACGGGTGCTGGTGTCGTTCGGCGGGAACTACGGGGATTGCGGGAGCTACCACGGCTGGGTCGAGGCCGTCCCGGAGTCCGGCGGCGCCAGCATCGACCGCTTCGAGGTGGATCGGAGCAGCGGGCAGTCGCAGGGCGCCGTGTGGATGGGCGGCGGCGCCCCGACGGTTGATGCCACCGGCGACGTGTTCGTCGCCGACGGGAACGGCTCCGTCACGTCAGGTTCGGCCTACGACGACAGTGATGCGGTCCTCAAGCTGTCCCCGACGCTCAAGCTGCTCGACTGGTTCGCACCTTCCTCCTGGCGAACCGACAACGCGAGCGACTTCGACCTGGGATCCGGCGCCCCACAGCTCCTCTCGAACGGCGTCCTCGTGCAGGTCGGGAAGACTCATGTCGGCTACCTGCTGGACGCCGCGCACCTGGGGCACACCGGTGCGACGGTGCCGACCTTCCCGGTGTGCGTCAACCAGGGGCAGGCTGACGGCGGGGACGCGATCGCCGGCTCGCTGCTGATCATCCCCTGCCAGGGTGGCCTGAATGCGGTCGCAGTCACCGCGAAGCCAGCGACGGGCGTCCTTCGATGGACGACCACACTTGCTGGCGGCCCACCCGTCTATGCCGCGGGGGTTGTGTGGAGCATCGCCGGTTCGCCCTCGGCTTCGGTCCTCTACGGCCTCAGCCCGGCCACTGGTGCACGCCTCTTCCGCTACGGGTTCGGAGGCCAGGTGAACCACTTCGCGACGCCGGCTGTCGGAGCGAACCTGCTCCTGGCCGCCTCCGCCTCCACCCTCGTGGCCTTCCCACCGCGATGACGCCCGTCGTCCGCGGTCTCGATACAGGTGCCGTGGTGCCGGTGCCGAGCCAGAACTACGATGATGCCGGAGTGGGTAGACCCGGGCGGGAAGGAGGAGATCGTGCCACTGTCGGACCATGAGCAACGGATCCTCGCGCAGCTCGAAGAGTCACTGAGTCGAGAAGATCCAGAGTTCGCGGACAAGGTCCGCAACGAGTCCCTCTACCGGCACGCCGGCCGGCAGGCCAAGTGGGCGGCGTTCTTCTTCTTCATCGGGCTCGTGATCCTGGTCGCCCTCTATGCGACGAGCGTGTGGCTCGGGTTCGTGGGCGTGGCGGTGATGTTCGGATCCGCGGTCGTCTTCCAGCGCAACATGCGCCGCATGGGGCGTGCGAGTTGGCACGACCTCACCCGGGGACTCCAGAGCTCCCAGCCATCAGGAGCGGCCGGCATCGAACGGAACGTCCACGACGCTCGCGACTGGTTCAAGAACCGCTTCCGTCGCGACGAAGACTGAACTCATTGCCGGGCGGGCCCGGCGAGATCCTCGCCATCGACATCGGCGGCACGAAGATCGCCACCGGGGTCGTCTCATCTGAAGGCTCGATCGCCGGCGTTCGCACTGTGCCGACGCCGAAGGGCTCTGATCCCGAACACCTCTACCAGTGCGTGCTCGACCTCGCGCGCTCCTCGCTCGAGGGCGTCGCGGGACGCATCGCGGCGTGCGGCGTCGGCTGCGGGGGACCGATGGCGCCGCACGGCGTCACCGTGTCACCGCTCAACATCCCGGCATGGCGGGGATTCCCGCTGGTCGAGCGGCTCGAGACGGACCTCTCGCTTCGCGCGTTCGTGGAGAACGACGCGAAGGCACTCGCGCTCGCCGAGTGGTGGTTGGGCGCGGCCGCTGGGATCTCGAACTTCCTCGCCATGGTCGTGTCCACCGGGGTGGGCGGCGGCATCGTGCTGGACGGACGATTGCTCGACGGGCGCCTCGGCAATGCCGGCCACGTGGGCCACGTCATTGTCGAGCCCGAGGGCAGGCTGTGCGGGTGCGGCGCTCGCGGGTGCCTCGAGGCGGAGGCGTCAGGCATGGCCATCGAGGCCACGACGGGACGCCCGCCGGCGGACGCTGACACGGGGACGCGCGAGAGGACCGGGATGCTCGTGGGGCGGGCCGTCGCGTCGGTCGCAAACCTGTGCGACCTTGATCTCGTCGTCGTCGGGGGATCGGTCGCCCTCGGCTATGCGGAGACCTTCTTCTCGGCGGCGCAGCGCGAGCTGTCCGCGCGCACGGGCCTGTCGTACTCAAAGGACTGTCGGATCGTCCCGGTCGCTCGCGGTGCGCACACGCCGCTGCTCGGCGCCGCAGCTGTCGCGATGCGTTCGACGGGGGTCGCGGGGTGGCCCGCGTGAACATCCGCCACCAGGCAGATGGCCCGGAGGGCGCGCGGCGATCCTCGCGGGCGATGCTCTCGGCGATCTTCAGGCATCCATCCCTCGTCGTCCCCGGGGTCGGAGCGGCCGTCCGCTTCGCGCCGAGCGGGTGGTGGCGCAAGCCTCCCTTCCTCCCGGTTCCCGACGAGCGGTACTGGCAGTTCCGGATGGAGACCGCGTACGGCGATCCGCGGGCCCAGCCCTCGGAGCGCGACCTGGTCGATGCCCTGCGATGGTCGCACCGCGTGCGCGGGCGCCAACGGTAGGGTTCAGGGCCATGGGGCGCGTGCTCCTGCTCAATGCGACCTACGAGCCGCTGCAGCTGGTGTCAGACCGTCGCGCCGTCGTGCTCCTGCTCGCCGGCCGCGCCGAGCCCGTCGCCACGCATGACGAGCCGAGGATCATCCGGTCGCCGAGGGTCACCGTGACAGTGCCCTCGATCGTGAGGCTCGTGACGCTCGTGCGCCTGCCGTCGCACGCGAGGATCCCACCGGTTACCCGCCGCGCCGTGCTTGCGAGGGACCGTCAACGATGCGCGTACTGCGGCGAGCACGCCGACACGGTCGACCACATCGTCCCGCGGAGCCGCGGCGGCCTCCACGACTGGACAAACGTCGTTGCAGCATGCAGGCAGCACAACGTCGAGAAGGGCGATCGCCTGCTCGAGGAGTTGGGGTGGCGACTGCGCCACGAACCACGCGCACCCCAGGGCCTGTGGTGGCGCTGGCGACCGATCGAGGATCCTGACCCCCTGTGGGCGCCGTTCCTCCCGATCGCCTCGTGACCGACGGCGTCCCGGCGCTCTTCGACGTCGATCTGCTGCGGAGCCGCATGACTGCGGCACTCGGGGTCAGGCGTGCAACAGCGACGACCGTGGTGCTCGGCAGCCGACAGCCAGTCTCGGACCTCGATGACCGCGTGCTCGCCCGCGAGACTGTGGCCGTCCGCCGACGTCGGGGAGGTGGTGGGGCTGTGCTGCTCGGACCCGGGGACTGCTGGGTCGAGGTGTGGCTCCCGGCGGGGGCGGGGACGTTTCGAGATGACCTCCGAGCGACCGCCTGTCTCGTCGGCGAGTGCTGGCAGTCGCTCCTCGCATCGATGGGACTTTCCACCGAGATCCATCGCAGCGGCGTGCTCCGTCCGGACGAGGGATCCGTCGCCTGCTTCGCAGGCCTCGGACCCGGCGAGCTCACGGTGCAGGGTCGCAAGCTCCTCGGATTGTCGCAGTGGAGGTCACGCGAGGGGGCATTGGTCTCCTCGGTGATCCCGGCTCGGTCGCCGGCGAACCTCCGACCGTTCCTCGCGCAGAGCGCCCCGCGGGTCCCGGCGCTCGGCCTCGCCACCTCGTTGGACGCGGTGCTGGGCGCCGTCACGGGCGCCGAGCTCGCGCGCCAATTCGCGATCCGGGCGGCCTCAGTCCTCGGGACGCAGGATTCCGAGCCCGACCTCTTCGCCTGACCCACCCAGCCGCACTCCTGAGGGTCGTCCTCGGGACCCCCGGCTGAACGCACTCCCGACTTTCGGCACCGGCCGCCGGCCAGGCGGATGTCATCGCTGCACGCGCACGGAATGCGACCCATCGACCTGAAAGTGGCCCTTCGGTGCATGCAGATGGTTGACATGTGGGGGATAGGGGCGTAATGTGGCGCGAAGTGGTTCGAAGGGGAGGGGCCCTTCAACCGAGTCGGGAGGAAGAAAGTGGCGGGGTTCGTCGGGAGTTTCGAGCACAGCCTCGATGCCAAGGGACGGGTCATCCTCCCTGCGCGCTTCCGCCCGAACTTCGACCGGGGCGGCTATCTCACGCAGAACCTCGAGCGCTGCCTGGCACTCTGGACGCCCGGCGAGTTCGAGCGCCAGATGGCCGACATGCTCGCTGCTGCGCGCGAAGGCGACGCCGCGTCGCGGAACCGGGCGCGGGTGTGGTCGGCGGGATCTGTGGAGGTCGAGATCGACCGACAAGGACGGATGGGCATTCCGTCGAAGCTCCGGGAATTCGCCGGCCTCGAGGGTGACGTGCTTGTCGTGGGTGCCATCGATCGAATCGAGCTGTGGAACCCCGGGGAGTGGGACCTCCGTGTCGCCCCAGCCCAGGCGTTCTTCCTCGGAGAGACCGAGTGAGACAGAGAGGAGCACGAGCAACAGCACTGCCAAACCGGCATGCCAGGACCATGCGCAGCCTCCCGACCGGGACGGTGGAAGATTCCTCCTCCGCCCTCTTCCCCGTCGGTCGCCGAGGCCCCTACCCCGGTCGCACCGGACCGGTCGGGGGGCTGCGGATGGCCCAGGACTACTCACACGAACCGGTCCTCGTCGACGAGGTGGCAGCGCTGCTCGATGCCGTCCCCGCCGGTGTCGTCATCGATGGGACGCTCGGCGGCGGCGGTCACGCCGCGACGATCCTCGAGCGACGCACGGACGTCAGCATCCTTGGACTTGACCGCGACCCTGAGGCGGTCGCAGCGGCTGCCGCATCCCTGGCCCGTTTCGGGAACCGGATCGTGATCCGCCAGGCGAGGTTCGCATCGATGGCCCACGAGCTCGAGTCGGCGCGCGCGGACGGTTCCCTCGCGCAGGATCTGGAGGTTGTCGGCGTCCTGCTCGACCTCGGCGTCTCCTCGCACCAGATCGACGACGCCGCGCGAGGGTTCTCCTATCGTCACGAGGGCCCGCTTGACATGCGAATGGGGAACGACGACGGGCAGACGGCAGCCGAGCTTCTCGAGACGATCGACGAGACCGCGCTCGCGCAGCTGCTCTTCGAGAACGGCGAGCGTCGATTCGCGCGCTCGATCGCCCGGTCCATCCTCGCATCGAAGCCAACGAGCACCGCCGAGCTCTCGACGGCCGTCGAGCGGGCGGTGCCAGCAGCTGCTCGCCGCCACGGTCATGTCGCATCCAGGACGTTCCAGGCACTGCGCATTGCCGTCAACGAGGAGCTTGAGGAGCTCGCCGAGGCGCTCGACGCAGGTTTGGAGCTGCTCGCGGAGCACGGTCGGCTGGTTGTCGTCTCGTACCACTCAGGGGAGGACACGCTCGTCAAGTCACGTTTTCGTGATGCGGCGACGGGCGGCTGCATCTGCCCGCCCCAGCTGCCGTGCGTGTGCGGGGCTGTGCCGACTGTCCGGCTCGTCACCAGGGGGTCCCAGAAGGCGGGAGCGGCCGAGATCGCCCGCAATCCGCGATCGAGGAGCGCGCGTCTGCGCTCTGCAGAGCGACTCGCTGGAGACGGACAATGACTGCGACGGCACGGACCGCGCCTTCGGTTCGTCGGACATCCCCGTCTGCGCGCCCGGCACCGGCGTCGCAGCTGAGGAGGTCCGCGGTCCCGCAAAGGACGGCGAGGACATCGCGGTCGGCCCGTCGCGGGCCGCGGCCCATCTCGATCGCGGCGTGCATCGTCGTCGCGTGCCTGCTGCTCGTCGTCGGCGGCAACATGTTCCTCGCATCGGGCCAGCTCCGCCTCCAGGCGGTCCAGGCGCAGGTCGCTCAGGCACAGTCCGCGTGGTCGGCCGGCATCGAGGAGGTGACGGCGCTGGAGGCGCCGTCGCGGATCGCAGTGGACGCCGGGCTCCTCCACCTCGTGCAGCCGAGCCAGGTGCTCCAGCTCCCGTCCGTTTCCCTTGCGCACCCGCTCGCCGCGCCCGCGCTGTCCTACGCCCCCTGCTGCTCGCTGAACCCGGGCCGATGAGCCGGACAGCCGCCCCGCCCCGGCCTGTACGCACAGCACCGGGGCGGCGTCCTCCGGCGCCGCCTCGCCGACGCGCGGCAGCTCCAACGGTGGGCGCCAAAGGATCGATGGTCCTCGGTCGGCGACTGCGGGTCCTGCAACTCCTCGTTGCATTCGGCGCGATCGTGCTCGTCGCGCAGCTGGTCAACCTGCAGGTGCTCCGGTCGTCGCACTTTGCGGCACTCTCGTCATCCCAGCTGATGCAGACGGTGACCGTTCCGGCGCTCCGAGGGGGCATCTACGACCGCAACGGCGAGACCCTCGTGATGTCAATCCCGACCAAGCAGGTGATTGCCGACGACTTCCAGATTTCCGATCCTGCAGCTGAAGCGGCTGCCCTGTCGCCGCTCGTGCATGTTGCGGAGGCCGCACTCATCCCGAAGCTCTCCGAGCGGGCCGGCTATGTCGTGCTGGCGCCCAATGTCGACGTCGCCGATGCCGCAACCATCGAGAAGGATGTCTTCCCTGGCATCACGATGGTGGACTCCTCGCTGCGAAGAGCGCCCAACGGCGCGCTCGCCTCTCCGATCCTCGGGAGCCTCTACGCGAGCGGTGCCGGCTCCGCCGGCCTCGAGTACCAGTACCAGCAGCTCCTCGCCGGGCAGAGCGGTCAGGAGCGGCTCTTCGAGTCGCCGTACGGAGTCGCACTTCCGACGACCCACGTGACCGTGCTGCAGCACCCCGTCGCGGGCAAGGGGATTGAACTCACCCTCGACGCACCGCTCCAGTTCATCACCGAGCAGGCGCTCGGCGCCGAGCTCGTCTCTGCGCACGCCCTGGATGGCACGGCGATCGTGATGGACTCCCAAACCGGACAGATCCTCTCCATGGCAAACCTGGTGAACACGAACGTGCACGACAGCGTCCTGCGGTCACCCGCGGCCTCATCGACGTCGACGGGCATCCCAGGCGTGTACGAGGCCCAGAGCAACCTCGCCATCAGCCAGACGTACGAGCCCGGGAGCGTCTTCAAGATCGTCCCGTTCTCCGAGGGTCTCCTGCAAGGTTGGCTGACACCGACAAGGCACTTCACAGTGCCGGACTCCGTGAGCGTGGACGGCCACCTGTACCACGACGCCGAGGTCCACCCCGTCGAGAACCTGACGGCGACGCAGATCCTCGCGCAGTCGTCGAACATCGGCACCTATGAGATCGCGAACCAGGACGGGGAATCTGGACTCCTGTCCGAGGTCCAGCGGCTCGGGTTCGGCCAGCCGACGGGGCTCAACTTCCCGGGCGAGAGTGCCGGGCTGCTCATGAACGCCGCTGGCTGGGAGCCGACGGACATCGCGTCCCTGCCGATCGGTCAGCAGGACGCAGTGACCCCCTTGCAGGTGCTCGATGCCTACAACACCGTGGCGACCGGTGGCATGCTCGTGACACCGAGCCTCGTGCGTGCGACGATCGGGCCCGACGGCGTGCTGCAGCGGACCGCAACGCAGGCGCCGAGGCGGGTGCTCCCAGTGTCCGTGACGAACACGCTGAACCAGATGCTCGTGCAGGTCGTTGCGGGCGGGACCGGTACCGAGGCCGCAGTCCCCGGCTACACGATCGCCGGGAAGACGGGCACGGCGCAGATCCCCTATCCGGGTCGTGCCGCGTATCTCACGGGGGAGTACAACGCGACGTTCGTCGGCTTCGCCCCTGCGCAGCACCCGGTGCTGTCCATCATCGTCGTCATCCAGCGTCCGACCCCGGTCATCTTCGGTGGGTCCATCTCCGCGCCGGTCTTCGCCAGGATCATGGGCTATGCCCTGCACCGCTACGGGGTACCGACCTCGAGCAATGCCGCGGTCAAGCCGCCATCGTCGTCTGGCTCCCTCTCGCTGCAGGACATCACCTGACATGGCCGCCCTGGCAACCCTGCTTGAGTCGGTCGGCCTGCCCGCGCCGTCGAGCGACCGGGACGTGACGACCGTCGAAATCGACAGCCGCAAGTGCGTCGCAGGCTCATTGTTCATCTGCCTGCCGGGCCGGACGACCACAGGCGAGGCCCACATCGGCGACGCCGTCGCGAGGGGTGCGACCTGCATCGTCACTGCCTCCGCCGCACCGACGCTCCCGGAAGACGTCGTCGTCGTGCGGGTGGACGCGACGGACCTGCGTGGACTGACGTCGAGGTTGTCCAGCAAGATCGTGGGCAGCCCTTCGGAGCACCTACGGATGCTCGGGATCACGGGAACCAACGGCAAGACGACGGTGGCCTGGCTGGTTGCCGAGATCCTCGCGAGAACGGGGTTCGAGGCGTCCTCCCTCGGGACCCTGCAGGGACAGCGCACGACGCCAGCTCCGCCGGACCTGCATCGCCAGCTCCGCGAAGTGCTCGACCGGGCGACAGCGAAGGGAAAGCCGGGAGCTGTTGCGATGGAGGTCTCGAGCCACGCGCTCGACCAGGGCAGGGTGGACGGCATCCTGTTCGACGTGGCCGTCTTCACGAACCTGAGTCACGAGCACCTCGACTACCACGAGACGATGGAGGCGTACTTCGAGGCCAAGGCGTCGCTCTTCGATGAATCCACGACCCACGCAGCGGTGATCTGCGTGGATGACCCCTGGGGGCGGATCCTGGCGGCGCGGACCGCTGTGCGGACCGTCGAGGTCTCCACCTCGTCCGCCGGCGCCGTCGCGACGGCGGTCGGGCGCACCCAGTTCCACTGGCGGTCATCGACCGTCACGACCTCGCTCACCGGCTCCTTCAACGTCACCAACGCGCTCATTGCGCTCGAGGCAGTTGCCCTGCTCGATGTCGATCCCGCCGACGCCATCGCCGCGATCGGCGACGCGCCGCCGGTGCCGGGCAGGCTCGAGGCCGTTGGCACCGGTGCTCCTCGAGTCCTGGTCGACTACGCGCACACGCCGGACGCATTGGAGCGGGTGCTGCGAGACCTGGCGCAGTTGCGCAGCGGCGGGCGCCTCGTTCTTGTCTTCGGATGTGGCGGGGACCGCGACCGGGCGAAGAGGCCGGTCATGGGCCGCATCGCGACCGAGCTGGCTGACGTGGTCTATGCCACCTCGGACAACCCGCGCAGCGAGGATCCCGAGACGATCCTCGACGAGGTGCTGGCTGGTGCCTCAGGTCCCGCCGAGATCCACCGGGAGGTCGATCGAACCGAGGCGATCACCGAGGCGATCGCCGGCGCTCGCGACAAGGACCTGGTGCTCCTGGCGGGCAAGGGGCACGAGACCACCCAGGAGGTCGCAGGGACGTTCCTCGATCTCGACGACCGCACCGTGGCGTTGCGAGCCCTCGACCTTCGGAGCGCGACGTGCTGAGCATCATGGAGGCGGGATCCGTCGCGCTGCTCTTCGCGATCCTGCTCACGCCGGTCCTGATCCGCTCGCTTCGCCGCCGGGAGATGGGCCAGAGGATCCGCGAGGACGGACCGCCGTCGCACTCGGTCAAGGCGGGGACACCGACGATGGGGGGGATCCTGATCGTCGGTGCAGCCGTCGTCGGCTACCTGTTCGGGCATGTCGGCGGGTACCGCACGTTCACCCGGAGTGGCGTGCTGGTCCTGGCTGTCGTCGTGGCGTCGGGGCTCCTGGGCTTCGCCGACGACTTCATTGGGATCCGAAATGACCGCAACCTCGGCCTCAACAAGCGGGGCAAGCTGCTCGGCCAGGTGCTGATCGCGGTCGGATTCGCCGTCGCCGCATGGAAGTGGGCGGGCGCCACGCTGACCCTGTCGTTCACGAGGTACGACCTTCCTGGGTGGCACCTCTCTCCCGCGATCTGGATCATCTTCGTCGTCATCGTTGTCGTCGGGACATCAAACGCCGTGAACCTCACCGATGGCCTCGATGGACTCGCCGCCGGATCCTCCACCTTCTGCTTCAGCGTGCTCGGCGTCATCGGGTACTGGCAGTTCCGTCACTATCCGATCTATCGCGTGGGACCGAGCCCGGCGACCGCACTCGACCTTGCCCTCGTCGCCGTGGCACTCGTCGGCGGGTGCCTCGGATTCCTCTGGTGGAACGCACCGCCCGCGAAGATCATCATGGGCGACACGGGTGCGATCGCCATCGGCGCCGGCCTCGCGAGCCTCTGCCTGCTGATGAACCTCGACCTGCTGCTGGTCGTGATCGGCGGCCTCTTCGTCATCGAGACCCTGTCGGTCATCGCCCAGATCATCAGCTTCCGGGTCTTCCACCGTCGGGTGCTGAAGCTTGCGCCGATCCACCACCACTTCGAGATGCTCGGATGGCCCGAGACGACCGTCCTCATTCGCTTCTGGATCCTCGCGGGCCTCTTCGCCGTGCTCGGCCTCGGGATGTTCTATGGCGACTTCGTCAAGATCGCGAAGGTGATCTGAGTGCGCGCGGACACCGTGGGACGTGCGGGGAGCCGGCCCGATGGACGGGCTACGGCGCGCACGCGTCCTGCACCGGGACGCGACAGGGCGCCGGCGTCCCTCGCGCCGTGGATCACCGGAGTCCTGGCACTGCTGTGCCTGGTCGGGCTCGTCATGGTCGGATCCGCGAGCTCCGTCGTGTCGATCGAGTACTACGGATCGACGTGGTCGATCTTCATCCGAGAGTGCCTCTGGATGGTGGTCGGTGCCATCGCGTTCGCAGCGGCCACGCGGATCCCCGCTCGCACGCTCCAGCGGTTCGCCACCCTCAGCGCGATCGCGACGGTGATCCTGCTGCTCGCGGTGCTTGTCCCTGGCGTCGGTTCGAGTTCCGGGGGCGCATCGAGGTGGCTTGGCGTGGGGCTCCTGCGGATCCAGCCCTCCGAGCTCGCGAAGCTGGCGATCTGCCTGTACGTGGCCCACGTCATCGCGACGAGGGAGCGACGCGAAACCGAGTGGGGGAGAGTGCTGTTCCCGATCATGGTCGTGGCGGGAGCGCTCGCCGGCCTGGTGCTGCTCCAGCCGGACATGGGCACCGCGGTCGTCGTCATCGTGATCGCGTTCTTCGTGCTCATCGCAGCCGGGGCGCCGGGTCGGGCCCTCGGGTTCGGGCTCGTCGTGCTCGCAGGGCTCGCGGCGGTCGCAGCCATCGCCCTGCCCTATCGCCGCGAGCGGCTCCTGAGCTTCATCAACCCGCAGGCAGATCCCTCTGGGTCCGGCTACCAGCTGATCCAATCGAAGATCGGCCTCGGTGCGGGGCACATCTTCGGACTCGGACTGGGCAACTCCCGCGAGAAATGGGGACTGCTCCCAAACCCCCACACCGACTTCATCTTCTCGATCATCGGCGAGGAGCTCGGCCTGATCGGCACCCTCCTCGTCCTCGGGCTGCTCATCGCGCTGGTGATGCTCGGCCTCATGACCGCGAAGCGCGCACCGGCTCGATTCGACCAGCTCCTGGCAGTCGGGATCTCAGCATGGCTGGCGACCGAGACGATCATCAACGTCGGTGCCGCCACGGGCGTGCTCCCGGTGACCGGCATCCCGTTGCCCTTCATCTCCTTCGGCGGGACGTCCCTCGTCATCGACATGGCGGCGGCCGGGATGCTCGTCGGCATCGCGCGCCGTGCCGTCCCGGGACGCCCGTCGCTCCGAGTGGTCAAGGTGAGGGGCGACGCCGTGTCGCCGCGGACCAGTACTCAGCACCCCAGCGCCCAGCACCCGAGCAGCCAGCACGCCGGCGGCTCGGAGCCGCGTGCGCGGCGCTCTGACCCCCGGCATCCCAGCACAGCGCGGCATCCCTCCGCCCCGAGGCGCGCTCCACGACGCGACCTCCAGACTCGTCGTCCACCGCGACGCGACGACAGGCACCGGTGACGTCGCCGATCGTCCTGACGGGAGGTGGCACGGGAGGTCACGTCTTCCCGATCCGGGCCATCGCCGACGCGCTGCTGGCCCAAGGAGTCGCGCCATCGGGCCTGAAGATCGTCGGGTCCCGGCGCGGCCAAGATCGCGAGCTGCTCGCTGATCTGGCCGAAGTGGGCGTTGAGATCGTCCTCCTGCCCGGTCGCGGACTGCGCCGCTCCCTTTCGCCAGAGGCAGTGCTCCAGAACACGGTCGCGTCACTGGGTCTCGCCTGGGCGCTCCTTCAGGGAGTCCGCCTCGCGAGACGCTGGCGGCCAGCCGCAGTCGTATCGGTCGGCGGGTATGCGGCGTTCGCGGCGTCAGCGGGTGCGGTCCTCGCCGCACGGCCGCTCGTCCTCGTGAACTTCGACGCATCGCCGGGACTGGTCAATCGGGTCCTCTCCACGTTCGCGGTCGCGATCGCCTCGGCGCTGCCGCAGGAGGGTGTGGCTCGGGCCGTCGTCACCGGTGCCCCCATCCGAGAGTCGATCGCTGCCGTCTCGCGGGAGCCGTCGGCTCGAATGGCCGCGAGGGCGCGCCTCGGCGTCGCGAACGACGTCACGGTCGTCGCGGTGATGACGGGCTCGCTCGGAGCCGCATCGGTGAACACCGCGGTCTGCGAGCTTGCTGCACGCTGGCGGGACGACCCGGATGTCACGCTGTACCACGTGACCGGACGTCGCGACGCAGCCGCCGTGGAGGCCACGAGGGCGGCCTCGGGCATCGGTCCGGCGAACTGGCGCACGGTGCCCTTCGAGAGTGATATGGCCGATCTCTGGTCGGCGTGCGACCTCGCGGTGTGCCGCGCGGGCGCACTGACGATCGCCGAACTGTGCGCGACCGGCGTACCCAGCGTGCTCGTGCCCCTGCCGGGGGCCCCGGGCTCGCATCAGGAGAAGAACGCGGACGTCCTCGCCCGAGCGGGTGCGGCGGTCGTGATAGCGGACGACCTCATGAGCGGCGAGCGGCTCGACCACACGATCTCGGGGCTCCTGGCCGACCCCGGTGCGCTCGCCCGCATGTCTGCGGCCGCGAGGGGGCTGTCGCGTCCGGATGCCGCGAGACGCGTGGCCACGGTGGTGCTCGACAGTGCCCGCTGAGCCCCTCGACCTCGCGACGCCCCTCCGGATCCACATCATCGGCGCGGGCGGTGCCGGCATGAGCGGTCTGGCCCGGCTCCTCTCGGGGCTCGGCCATACGGTGTCGGGCTCCGACCTGGCGCATTCCCCCTCTGCCGCTGCGCTGGCAGGCCTCGGCATCACCGTGGCGATCGGGCACGAAGCGGCGAACGTCGGAGACGCGCAGGTGGTCGTCGCGTCGCCCGCCGTGCCGGACGGCAATGCGGAACTCGTGGCCGCTGCATCACGCGGGATCCGGGTGGCCTCACGAGCAGAGGTGCTCGCCGCCGTGGGCCGGTTGCGGGCGACCCTCGCGGTCGCGGGGACGCACGGCAAGACCACCACGTCGTCGATGTTGACGCTGATCCTCGCCACCGCCGGGCACGATCCCTCCTGGCTGGTCGGTGCGGACGTCTCGGGACTCGGCGCCAACGCGCGGATCTCCACGGGGCCCGAGCTCGTCCTGGAGGCCGACGAGAGCTACGGGGCGTTCGCGCAGCTGGCGCCGGCGCTCGTCGCGATCAACAACGTGGAGCCGGACCACCTCGACTTCTACGGTGACGTCGATGGCCTCCGCCGCGCCTTCGCGGGCCTGCTCGAACGGTCCGATTCGCAGCTGGTGAATGCGGATGACCCGGTCGCCGCAGATCTCGGCGCGCACTTCGGTGCCGCGACCGTCGGTGCGACCGCCGGCTCGGACTTTCTCGTGTCGCAGATCGGACTCGAACGCTCTTCCTCGTCGTTCCGCCTCGAGCATCCCGGCGGCCGGCTGCTCGCCCGGGTCGGCGCGCCGGGTCGCCACAATGTGGCGAACGCGTCGCTTGCTGCCGCCGTGGCGCTCATGCGCGGGGTCTCGGACTCCGATGTGGTCGAGGCCCTCGGGCGGTTCGCGGGGGTGCCACGCCGCTTCGAGTTCCGCGGCGAGGCGCTCGGCGCAACGATCGTGGACGACTACGCGCACCTCCCCACCGAGGTCGCCGTGACCGTCGCCACCGCCCGATCCGGCGGGTGGCGCAGGGTCGTCGCGGTCTTCCAGCCCCACCGGTACACCCGCACGCAGGCGCTCGCACCGCAGTTCGCGGGCGCCTTCGACGGCGCGGACGTCGTGGTCGTGACGGACATCTACGCCTCGGGCGAGGCGCCGATCCCCGGCGTGTCCGGACGTCTGGTCGCCGACGCGATCGCAGGGGCCGTGGGCGCTCCCGAGGTGATCTACGTCAAAGATCGCGCGGACCTTGCCCGAGCGGTCGCGGGCATCGTCGAGGTCGGGGACCTCGTGCTCACGATGGGCGCGGGGGACCTGACCACCCTGCCTGACGAACTGATCGGGCTGCGCGCATGAGCGACCTCGAGACGCTCGCGGTGCGCCTCGGGCCAGGGGCACAGCCAGAGGCCCCGCTCGGCGCGCGCACGACGTACCGCGTCGGCGGGACAGCCGCCGTGCTGTACGCAGCCCGGACCGTCGACGACCTCGCCGTGGCCGCCGACGCGCTCCGAGGGCTTGACGTCGACGTGCTCGTCGTGGGCAAGGGATCGAACCTGCTCGTGAGCGACGCCGGCTTCCGCGGCCTCGCCGTCACGCTCGCCGGCGACTTCGAGTCGATCGGCGAAGCCGTCGTGGGCTCCGAATCCAGCATGCTCGTGTCAGCGGGCGGTGCGGTGGCGCTCCCCGTGCTCGCGCGACGGCTCGCCGAGACCGGCATGAGCGGGCTCGAATGGGGGGTCGGCGTCCCGGGTTCCGTGGGCGGTGCCGTCCGGATGAACGCAGGCGGGCACGGCTCGGACATCTCGGAGTCCCTCGTGTCCGCGGAGCTCTTCAGCCTCGCGACGGGCGAGCGGGTGGTGCGGTCTGCGCGAGAGCTGGGCCTCTCCTATCGGCACAGCGACATTCGCAGCGACGAGATCGTGACGAGCGCGACGTTCCGGCTCACAGAAGGCCCCCCCGACGCGTCGCGCGCAGCAATTGCCGAGATCGTCCGTTGGCGGCGCGCCAACCAGCCCGGCGGCTCCAATGCGGGGTCGGTCTTCACCAACCCGCCGGGCGACGCGGCTGGCCGGCTGGTGGAGGCCGCGGGTGCTAAGGGACTCCGGCACGGCACCGCCCACGTCTCGGTGAAGCACGCGAACTTCATCCAGGCCGACGAAGCGGGGAGCGCCGACGACGTGCACGCGCTGATCGAGGAGGTTCGCGCCCTCGTCCTGCACGAGACCGGCGTCGAGCTGGCGACCGAACTCGTGACCGTCGGCTTCGGCGATACGCAATGACCGCGGCGCACCGGCGGACACGGGATCGGCGTCGAGGGACGTCGCGCCTCGGGAAGATCGGCACGGTCCTGCTCATCATCGTCGCCGTCCTCGTCGTGCTCGGCGCCCTCGGCGCTGGAACGTGGGCCGCGCTGCACTCGAGATGGTTCGCGGCAACCTCCGTGACGGTCACCGGCGCGAGGCATGAGTCCCCCGCCGAGGTCGAGCAGGCAGCGGGACTCGCCGACGCGCCGCCGATGATCTCGGTCAACCCGGCCGCTGTGAGCCAGCGCGTGCAGGCGGACTTTCCGTGGGTGGCGACGGCGACGGTCACCCGCCGCTGGCCGCACACGGTCACCATCGTGATCACCGAGCGCCGGCCGGTGGCGTTCGTCTCGACCCGCAGCGGTGTGCAGGAGGTCGACGTGACGGGCCTGCTGCTCGGGAAACCTCCAGCGGGTGAGGTCCTCCCGACGCTTGCCGTCGCGGCCCCGCCCGCCGATCCGCACGGGACACGGGTCCTCGGCACCGCAGCGCACCCCGGCCTCGTGGTCGCGGCGACGCTGCCGCCGGCGTTCGCCCAGCAGGTGGCGACGATCAGCGTGGACGCCAAGGGCTCGGTGACGATCGCCCTCACGTCGCCGCTGACGTTCGTGCTCGGTCCCGCGTCGGACCTCGCGGCCAAATACGAGGACATTGCAGCCGTCATCCATGGCGCGACGATGCACGCCGGCGACGTGATCGACGTGAGCGTCCCACAGGCGATGACGGTGACCGGGCCGTGACCGCCCGGTGCCCAGTGGGGGAGGATCCTTGCCCACGGGCGGTGGCCCCCGTAGCCTGCATGGAGACGGACCTCATCGGTCCGCCCAGACGCCTCGTGCGTATGGGGGCAAACGGGAAGGACAAACGATGACCATTGGGGGTCAGGGAAACTACCTCGCCGTCATCAAGGTGTTCGGCGTCGGCGGCGGCGGAGTCAACGCCGTCAACCGGATGATCGAGTCGCAGCTCCGCAACGTGGAGTTCATCGCGGCGAACACCGACGCCCAGGCGCTGCTCATGAGCGATGCAGATCTGAAGCTGGACATCGGCCGCCAGCTCACCAGGGGGCTGGGCGCGGGCTCGGATCCCGAGGTCGGCCGCCTGGCCGCCGAGGAGCACCGCGGCGAGATTGAGGAGTCGCTCAAGGGCTCAGACATGGTGTTCATCACCGCCGGCGAGGGCGGCGGGACCGGGACCGGGGCAGCCCCCGTCGTCGCCGAGATCGCCAAGGGCCTCGGTGCGCTGACGATCGGCGTGGTCACACGGCCGTTCAGCTTCGAGGGCAAGCGCCGCGCCACCCAGGCCGAGAAGGGCATCCAGGGCCTGAAGGACAAGGTCGACACGCTCATCGTGATCCCGAACGACCGCCTGCTCACCGTCTCGACGGCGCAGACATCGATGCTGGACGCCTTCAAGATGGCCGACGAGGTGCTCCTCCAGGGCGTGCGCGGGATCACGGACCTGATCACGGTGCCGGGTCTCATCAACACCGACTTCGCCGACGTGCGCATGATCATGAACAACGCGGGCTCGGCGATCATGGGCATCGGCTCCTCCACGGGCGAGGGGCGCGCGGTGAACGCGGCGCGCGCGGCGATCACGTCGCCGCTCCTCGAGGCCTCGATCGAGGGAGCGAGGGGGATCCTGATCAACATTGTTGGCGGACCCGGACTCACGCTGTTCGAGGTGAACGAGGCCGCCGAGATCGTCCACTCGGTCGCGCACCAGGACGCCAACATCATCTTCGGCAACGTTGTCGACGACACCATGGGCGATGCGGTGCGCGTCACCGTGATCGCCGCGGGATTCGAGCGATGGGACGCCGGGAACCGGCCTGCTCGCACCACTGCGTCGGGAACGCCGGTGCCCGAGCCGATCGACCTGTTCGGCGATGCGCCGGAGTCCGAGGAGTTCACCTTCGACATCTCCGAAGAGGGCGACGACGACATCCCGAGCTTCCTGCGGTGAGTGACGCGCGCGACGACCTCGTCGCGCGCGTCTCGCGCAACCTCGAGGTCCTCCGGGGCCGCATCGCCTCCACGGGCCGCGACCAGTCGGGCGTCACGATCCTCGCGGTGACCAAGACCTTCCCCGCAGTCGCGGTGCTGGCTGCGCGATCGTCGGGGCTCCTCGACGTCGGCGAGAACTATGCCGACGAACTGGTCGCGAAGCGCACGGCGCTCGACGCGCCCGGGGTCGCGTGGCACTTCCTCGGCCGACTGCAGCGCAACAAGCTGGGCCGGCTCGCTCCGCTCGTCGACGTGTACCAGTCCGTCGCGCGCGACGTGGAGGCCGCTTCCATAGCCCGTCATGCGCCTGGCGCGCGCTGCTACGTGCAGGTGGACGTGGCTGGGATCTCGGGAGACACCGGACGCAACGGCTGCGCCCTCGCGGACGCGCCGGGCGTCGTGCACGCCGCGCGACTGGCCGGCCTCGTCGTCGAGGGTCTCATGTGCGTGGCCTGGGGGGACCCGAGCGCCACCCGCGTGCAGTTCCGGTCGCTTCGGGCGGTCGCCGACGACCTCGGGCTCGCTGGCTGCTCCATGGGGATGTCCGGCGACCTCGAGATCGCGCTCGAGGAAGGCTCGACGATGGTGCGGGTGGGCACGGCGCTGTTCGGGGAACGGTTGGAGCGGCCCGACCCGGCCGTCGCGTAGCATGACGGGCGCGCCTAGGTGACGCGGGGGAGATTGGATGGCCCAGAACATGTTCCGAAAGGCAATGGCATATCTCGGCCTCGTCGACGAGGAGTACGACGACCTCGACCGTGCCCAGAGCGACACTCGACCGTTCCGGGGCCGCCCCGAGCCCGCTGCACCGGTCTCCTCCTCGCGCTACGACGACGCTGACGACTACGAGCCTCCCGCCAACAAGGTGACCCCGATGCAGCCCCGCAGGGGCATCTCCGTGGTCGACTCAGGCACGCTGCGCCCCCAGGTCCGGCCCATGGGGTCGGGCGCCTCCCCGGGTTCCGTCCGCGTCGTCCCGTCCGACTCGGACGTCCAGATCGTCCAGCCCACATCGTTCAACGACGGCAAGGAGATCGCCGACGCGCTGAAGTCCAACCGGCCCGTGATCGTGAACGTGGAGAGCTCGGGCCCCGAGCTGCACCGCAGGCTCCTCGACTTCTGCTCGGGACTCGTCTACATGGCGAGCGGGTCGATGAGCAGGGTCACCGACGGGGTCTTCCTGCTCTCCCCGGCCAACGTCAAGGTGTCCGAGGAGACCCGCCAGCGGCTCCACGAACGCGGGTATCGCCGGGACGGGGACGCGTAGTCCCGTAGCCTCGCGGTCGTGCACCTCATCGTCGACCTGCTGATCGCGCTGCTCGAGCTCTGGATCTTCGTGGCGATCGCGCGCGCGGTGCTCAGCTGGTTCCCCCTCAGCTACGGGTCGCCCTGGCAGCGCGTGAACCGCGTGCTGGTGGCGCTCACCGAGCCGCTCATCGCCCCGATCCGCCGGATCCTCCCGCCGGCGCGCATCGGAGGGGTCGGCATCGACCTCGCGTTCCTCGTCGTGTTCGTGGTCCTCCAGTTCTTCGTGATCCCGCTGCTGCGTCACTTCTCCGGCTGAACTCACCGCTCAGCGTCCGTCAGCGAGCCGCGGACGGCGCGGTTCGGGACCCGCTCGATGCATGCGGCCGCGCAGTTCCATGCGACCGGCCGAAACTTCGGTACATTTCTCGGATGGACACAGGATCGACCTCACAGGGCGCGCTCGACGCGCTTCGCACCGCAGAGTTCCGGCTGAGCCTTCGCGGCTACGACGTCGACGAAGTCGACGACTTCCTCGAGCGCGCCGCGGTCGAGGCCGACCAGCTCCGCGAGCAGGTGCGCCAGGCCGCGCTCCAGGTCGCGCAGGCCAACGAGCGGGTCCGCCAGATGGAGAGTGCCGGCGGTGCGCCGGCAGCGCCGGCAGCACCTGCCGCCCCGAAGCCCGAGGCTCCCGAGGCGCCGGTCGTCGCAGCAGCGGCGGCCGCGTCGGCGAGCGACACCGTGGCCAAGATGATCGAGATGGCGGAGCGGTTCGTGGAGCAGACCCGGCGCGACGCCGAGGAGGACGCCGCGAAGGTCGTGGCCGACGCCCAGGAGCGCGCTCGACAGCTCGCGACGGACGCGCAGCAGCGGCTCGCGGACGAGGTCGCCCGCCTCGAGGGACTGCGCCACCGGCTGGGCGAGGATGTCGAGAAGATGGCGCGCCAGCTCGAGAGCGAGCGCACGAGGCTCTCGGGTTCCCTCCACGAGCTGCTCGGGTGGATCGACCAGAACCTCCAGCCGGCTGCGGCGCTCGCCGCCCTTCGCAACGCGCCCACCGCGACGGCGCCGTCGCCCCGCGACGAGGAGCCGCCGGCGCCCGCGGCGGGGGGCGACGATGTGGCCCCGGCCCCGAGCGCCCAGGTGTTCAGCCTGGACGACGCGCGCCGCGAGGAATAGGGCAAGTCGGGTCCAACTGGTAGGGTGCGGCGCCGCAACGCGCCGACGTCGTCGTTGCACCCCAAGGAGGACGCGATGACCCCCGCCCGACCCCCTGCTGCCAAGGGCTCGAAGAGCACCCAGGCCACGAAGGGAAAGACGGTCACCAAGCACGCCCCGGCACGCCCGGCGCCGGCTCGCAAGCCTGCCGGGAAGCCGGCGGTCCCGGCGAAGAAGCACGCTCCTGTCGCAAAGGCAAAGGCAAAGGCAAAGCCCGCGGCCAAGGCTGCGACCCACGCCGCGAAGCCCGTCGCCAAGCGCTCGGCGGCGAAGCAGCCGAGCGCCAAGGTTCCCGCGCGGCCGCTCACCGCCGCGCAGCGTGCGGCGGCCGCGAACAAGGTCGCTGCCGCGAAGAAGCTCGCCGCGGCGAAGAAGGCGGCTGCCGCGAAGAAGGCCATCGAGCAGAAGAAGCTCGCCGCGGCGAAGAAGGCGGCTGCCGCGAAGAAGGCCATCGAGCAGAGGAAGCTCGCCGCGGCCAAGAAGGCGGCTGCCGCGAAGAAGGCCATCGAGCAGAAGAAGCTCGCGGCGGCGCGCTTCGCCGCGGCCGAGGCGCGCCGCAAGGAGGTCGCCGAGCGCAAGGCTGCGAGAGACAAGGTCCTCCTCGCTGAGCGCGAGCGCAAGGCTCGCGAGAAGGCCGAGGCGAAGGCGAAGCGCGAGCAGGAGCGGACGTACAAGAACCCCTACATCGGCGACACCAAGCTGATCGAGTCGCTGTCCGAGTCGCTCGCCGAGCACCGCGCCGAACTCGACCGCCAGGTCGACCAGCTGCTCGCCGAGGCCGAGTCCCTCGTCCAGGAGCGCGATCCGGGTCTCGGGTGGGACGAGGACGCGGGCGACGGCATGGGCGGCGACATCGAGCACGAGCTCGACGTCATGCAGGCCGAGCGGCTGCGCCTCGAGCTCGAGGAGATCGACGCCGCGTTCGCGAGGATCCGGACGAGGACGTTCGGCATGTGCGAGAGCTGCCACAAGCCGATCGGGCGCGAGCGCCTGAAGGCGATGCCGCACAAGTCCCTCTGCATCGACTGCGCCAAGGGCGGGCTCGGGGTCCGACGCTGAGCAGACGCGCTGGCCCGCCCCTGGCGCTCGGCGTCGCGGTGCTGGTCATCGCGCTCGACCAGTGGACGAAGTGGTGGGTGCTCCACCACGTCTCGCCCGGCCCGCACCACCTGCTCGGCCCCTTGGGCATGGACGTGGGGCGCAACACGGGCGTCGCATTCAGCCTGATCTCGGGCCACTCGGCCCTGGCGTTCGTGCTCGCCGCAGCGCTCACGGTGGTCGTCGCTGCGTGCGTGGCGAGGGTGCTGGCCGTGCTGCCGGCGATCGTCTTCGGTCTCCTGCTCGGCGGTGCCATCGGGAACCTCGCCGACCGGATCTTCCGCCACGCGAGCGGCGGTGTGGTCGACTTCCTCACCCTGCCGCACTGGGCGACCTTCAACGTGGCTGACTCGGCGATCACGGTGGGTGTCGCCGGCCTTATCGTGCTGCTTGTGCTCCGCCGCCCGCTCTTCATCAAGGGCGGACGGTCATGACGGCGCTCGAGGGCCCCGTCGAGCTCCTCGAGGTCGACGTGCCCGAGCTCCTCGACTCGGTGCGGGTCGATCGGGCCCTCGCCATGCTCACGGGGCTCACCCGCAAGGAGACCGCCGACCTGGTCGCGGCAGGATCCGTCGAGATCGACGGGGCCGTGGTGCACAAGGGGTCGACGCCGCTCGCCGCGGGGCAGCGCCTCGTCGCCTCGCTCCCTGACGTCGGCCCCGAGGCGCTCCTGCCAGATCCGGCGGTCGACGTGCGCGTCGTCCTCGAGGACCCCGCGTTCCTCGTCGTCGACAAGCCCGCCGGGCTCGTGGTGCACCCCGGCGCGGGCCACGTCGACGGGACGCTGATCGCCGGCCTGCTCGCCCGGTATCCCGAGCTCGTGGCGATCGGGGAGGTCGAAGGATCGAGCCCCTTGCGACCCGGTGTCGTCCAGCGGCTCGACAAGGGCACCTCTGGGATCCTCGTCGTGGCGCGGACGCCCGATGCCTACCGGTCGCTGACCTCGCAGCTGGCGGCGAGGACGGTCGAGCGCCTCTACCTCGGGCTCGTGGAGGGCGAGATGGCCGATGACAACGGCATCGTCGATGCGCCGATCGGAAGGAGCCAGCGGACGCCGACCAAGATGGCGGTGCGGACCGACGGCCGTCCGGCGCGCACCGCGTACCGCGTGCTCGAGCGCTTCCACTCGCCGCCCAGGTCCTCCCTCGAGCTGCGGCTCGAGTCGGGCCGCACGCACCAGATCCGCGTGCACATGGCGGCGATCGGCAGACCCGTGGTCAACGACCCGCGCTACGGGAGGCGCCGCGAGCCGGCACTCGAGGAGGGCAGGGTGTTCCTCCATGCGGCGGTCCTCGGCTTCGACCATCCCGCGAGCGGGGAGCGGGTCCGGGTCACCTCGCCGCTCCCGCCCGACCTCACGGCGCTGCTCGCCTCGATCAGCGCGTGAACGCCGGACCGTCGATCGCGTCGACGGTGGCGAACGCCTCGACCTCCGCCCGACTGAGCTTGGTCGGCTGGAACGCCGGGTAGCCGAGGGCCAGCACGCCTGCGACGGCGTGGGCGGGCTCCAGGTTGAAGAGCTCGCGGATCTCTTGCTCGCGGCGGGCGACCATCGTCGTCAGCACGCCTCCGAGCCCCTGGTCGCGCGCAGCGAGCAGGATGCTCCATGCGAAGGGGTAGATCGAGCCGCCGCCGATGAACGTGTAGTGGTCGGCGTCCTTGTCGAGCGCCGCCACCCGGCGCAGGTCCGCGACCAGGAGCAGCAGGACCGGGACCTCGTCCAGCTGCTCGGCGAAGTCCCCGGGGGCTCCAGTGGACGCGGCCTGGAGGGCTGCACCCTGGGCGATCGCCGCGGCCTCGGCAGCGTCGTCGGTCACAGGTGCCCAGGGGACGAGGCCGGCCTTGGCCTGGGCGAGGTACTCGTACCACCCGGGGAGGTAGAGGTCGCGGAGCCGGCGCTTTCGCTCGGCGTCCTGGACCACCACGACCCGCCAGCCCTGCCGGTTCCCGCCGTTGGGCGCGAAGCGGGCGGTGTCGAGGAGGTCGTAGAGGACGGCCGGATCGACCGGTTGGCTCGTGAACGATCGTGCCGCCCCGGTTGAGCGCAGGGCCTCGCGCAGATCCATCAGCCCACCCTACGGTGCGCCAGCTGAGGGGCCCGGTCTGATCAGACCGGTTCGTGGACGGCGATGACGTCGCCGTCCTCTCGCAGGTCGCTCAGCGCCTCTTCCTCGGCTCGACGAACCCTGCGGACGCCGATGCCCAGCCGGTCAGCCGTCGCCTGGAGGCTGAGCGGCGTCGAGCCGTCGAGGCCGAAGCGCATCGTCAGCACCTGGCGGGGGAGGTCGTCGAGCTTGTCGAGCGCACCGTGCAGCTGCTCGGCGAGCATGCCCTGCTCGACGTCGTCGACCCAGTTGTCATCCTCCGGGGCAATGAGTTCGCCGAGGACCGTGGATGAGTCCGAGGACGCCGGCTGGTCGAGGCTGGCCGTCACGCCGGCGAGGCCGGTCAGGTTGGCCCGCTCAGCGCGGGACATCCCTGTCGCGGCCTCGATCTCGTCGTCCGTGGGGCGACGACCGAGCTGGCTGGTCAGCTCCGCAGTCGTGGCCTCCAGGCGCTGGAGGAGCTCGCCGACCTCGAGGGGAATGCGGATCGTCCGGCCGTGCTGCTGGACGGCGCGCTGGAGGGCCTGACGGATCCACCAGGTCGCGTAGGTCGAGAACTTGAAGCCGCGCTCCCAGTCGAACTTCTCGACGGCCCGAAGGAGCCCGAACGTCCCCTCCTGGACGAGGTCCACCATCTCGACGCCGCGGTCCTGGTAGCGCCTGGCCCAGTGCAGGACCAGCCGGAGGTTGGCGGCGACCATCTGCTTCTTGGCGTCCCCGTCCCCCGCCGCGACGCGCTTCGCCAACTCGACCTGCTCCTCGTAGTTGGGCATCGGGTACCGGTCAAGGTCCCGCAGCAAGAGGCCCAGGGTGTCTGAGGTGTTCGTGGCTGCTCGACGGGGGGTCTGCATGGAACCATCCTTCTTGAGTCGGCTGAGGGGTACAAGGGTCTCGCGAACCTTCTTCAGCGACTCTTATAACGCGGCGGTGTGACAGCGCATTCCCGGCTCAGACCCGGGCGGTCCCCTGTGCCTGCCTGACCATGTCCGCCAGCGTGACCCCCGTCAGGTGCTCGAGGAGCTGGGCGGAGACGTCGGACCACACGGCGAGGAGGATGCACTGGCCCTCGTGGTCGCACGCGCCATCGGTGTGGGGCTCTCCGAACGAGCCTGCCTGGATCGGCCCGTCCACCGCGGTCAGTATCTCCGCGAGCGTGAGCTCAGCGGGGTCGCGCGCGAGGACGTAGCCCCCGCCGACGCCGCGCTTGGACCGCACGAGCCCGGCACCCTTCAAGGTGAGCAGGATCTGCTCGAGGTAGGGCTGCGGCAGTCCGGTTCGCTCCGCGATGTCCCGGACGGACGTCGGCTCGCCGCTGTCGTGGAGGGCGAGCGAGAGCAGCGCCCTGCTCGCGTAGTCGCCCCTGGTCGATACCCGCACATGGTGAGACTACCGACGCGGCGCCCGGGTGGCATGGCCGGCCCAGCAGGCTGGCATCATGGTGAGATGACTGACCCCTCGAGCTTCCAAGCCGTCCCGCCGGTGTCGATCGGCCCCGACGAGGTCCTGGACCCCGCCCAGGTCGCCGCCGACGAGCAGGAGACCGGGATGATCGAGTCGCCGGCGAAGGTGATGCGGATCGGTTCGATGGTCAAGCAGCTGCTCGATGAGGTCCGCACGGCATCCCTCGACGAGGCGGGCCGGACCCGGCTACGGGAGATCTACGAGCTGTCCATCCGCGAGCTCGCGACCGCGCTGTCCGACGACCTGGCCGAGGAGCTCGACCGCATGGCGATCCCATTCGGCGAGGGCGTCCCCACGGAATCCGAGCTCCGGATCGCCCAGGCACAGCTCGTCGGCTGGTTGGAGGGCCTCTTCCACGGCATCCAGGCCACGTTGATGGCCCAGCAGATGGCCGCGCGCGCGCAGCTCGAGGAGATGCGCCAGCGCCAGCTCCCCGGCACCGACGGCCCCCAGGGGACCCGGCCGGGCGCCTACCTGTAGCAATCGCGGCCGGTCGGCCGCGTGTCCGTCGCGTCGTCGGTGCGACGGTCCCGGCGACGCTAAGTTCCAAGAGTCACATCGATGTAGTCCGCGCGCGCGGAGGAGGCAGGCCAGGTGTCCGGGAGCTTCACTCACCTGCACACCCACACCGAGTTCTCGATGCTCGACGGCGCGGCTCGGATCACCGACCTCGTCGATGCGGCGGTGGCCGACGGGCAGCCGGCGCTCGGCATCACCGACCACGGGAACCTGTACGGGGTACTCGACTTCTACGAGGCGTGCCGTGAGAGGGGGATCACGCCGATCATCGGCACAGAGGCGTACATGGCGGGGGAGTCGCGCTTCGAGCGACCGGTCCGACGCGGCCGCGTCGATGACACGGGCGGCGACGCGGAGGGCGGCAAGCTCTACTACCACCTCACCCTGCTCGCGGAGAGCAACGCGGGATACGCGAACCTTCTGAAGCTCTCGTCAGCGGCGTTCCTCGAGGGGTACTACTACAAGCCGCGCGCCGACTGGGAGCTCCTCGAGCAGTACCACGAGGGGCTGATCGCGACATCGGGATGCCTCGGCGGCGTCGTGCTGCAGAGCCTGCTCGCCGGGGACGACGCCGGTGCGCTCGCGAAGGCGGCGCGGCTCCAGGAGATCTTCGGACGCGACAGCTTCTTCGTCGAGCTGCAGGACCACGGCCTCGACGACCAGCGACTCACCAATCCGAAGCTCGTCGACATCGCGAGGCGGATCGGCGCGCCGCTGCTCGCGACGAACGACAGCCACTACACGCACCGGGGCGATGCCGAGGCCCACGATGCGCTGCTCTGCGTGCAGACCGGGGCATTGCTGAGCGATGCCAACCGCTTCCGATTCCAGGGGACGGAGCACTACCTGAAGTCGGCCGCAGAGATGCGCCACCTCTTCCGCGAGGTCGAGGAGGCATGCGACAACACCCTGCTGATCGCAGAGCGTGCGCACGTCGAGATCGAATTCGGCCGTCCGGCGCTGCCCGAGTTCGAGGTGCCTTCGCGCATCACCGGCGCCACCTACGAGGACCGGGCGTCGGCGTACCTGCGCGAGCTGACCTACGAGGGCGCAGTGCGCCGCTACGGCGAGGACCCGCCGGCCGAGGTCCGCGAACGCCTCGACTTCGAGCTCGGGGTCATCTCGTCGATGGGGTTCCCGGCGTACTTCCTCGTCGTGTGGGACCTGATCCGCTTCGCGCGCGAGTCGGGGATCCGCGTCGGCCCGGGCCGCGGGTCCGCCGCGGGGTGCTGCGTGGCGTACTGCCTCGGGATCGTGGACCTCGACCCGATCAAGTACGACCTGCTGTTCGAGCGATTCCTGAACCCGGGCCGCAAGCAGATGCCCGACATCGACATGGACTTCGACGAGCGCTACCGCTCCGACGTGATCCGCTACGCGGCCGAGCGATACGGCCAGGACCACGTCGCGCAGATCGTCACGTTCTCCACCATCAAGGCGCGCGCCGCGGTGCGCGACGCGGCGCGCGTCCTCGGGTTCGACTACTCCGTCGGGGACCGGGTCGCCAAGGCGATGCCGCCTCTCGTGATGGGGCGTGACACGCCCCTCGCGGCGTGCTTCGAGAGGATCCCCGGGCACGAGGACGGGTATGCGGCGTCGAGCGAGCTGCGGCGCATGTGCGAGGAGGAGGACGCCGTCCGCAAGACCGTCGAGGTCGCCCGGGGGCTCGAGGGCCTCCGCCGCCAGGACGGTATCCACGCGGCCGCCGTGGTGATCACGAAGGACCCCCTCGTCGAGTACGTGCCCATCCAGCGCAAGCCTGACGGCCAGGGGCGCATCGAGGACGCCCCGATCGTCACGCAGTACGAGATGCACGGAGTCGAGGCGTTGGGCCTGCTCAAGATGGACTTCCTCGGCCTTCGCAACCTCTCCGTGCTCGAGCGAACCTGCGACCTCGTTGAGCTGCGCACCGGCGATCGGCCCGACCTCGACAACCTCGCCCTGGACGACCCCGAGGTGTTCGCGATGCTGTCGCGGGGCGACTCGATCGGCGTGTTCCAGCTCGAGGGCGGTCCGATGCGAGCGCTGATGCGCAGGCTCGCGCCGTCGAGCTTCGACGACGTCGCCGCGCTCGTCGCGCTCTACCGGCCGGGGCCGATGGCGCACAACATGCACAACCACTACGCCGACCGCAAGAACGGCAGGGAGCCGATCCACTACCAGCATCCCGACCTCGAGCCGGTTCTCCAGGACACGTACGGGCTGATGATCTACCAGGAGTCGGTGATGCGCGTCGCGCAGCGGATGGCCGGCTATTCGCTCGAGGAGGCCGACAACCTCCGCAAGGCCTGCGGCAAGAAGATCCGCGAGCTGATCGCGAAGGAGCGCGAGAAGTTCATCGCCGGGTGCGTCGCGACGGGCTACGACGCGGATCTGGGCAAGCAGCTGTTCGACATCATCGAGCCCTTCGCGGACTACGCGTTCAACAAGCCGCACGCCTATGGGTACGGGCTCATCGCGTACCAGACGGCGTGGTGCAAGGCCCACCATCCGGTCGAGTACCTCGCGGCGCTGCTGACGTCGGTGCGCGACGACAAGGACAGGACGGCCGTCTACCTCGCCGAGTGCCGCTCGCTCGGGATCGAGGTCATGGTGCCGGACATCAACCTCGCCCACGCGGACTTCACGCCGTCAGTACTGGGGGACCGGGTCATCATCTTCGGGCTCGCAGCGGTGCGCAACGTCGGCGAGAGCCTCGTCGAGCGGATCGTGCTCGAGCGCGACGAGCACGGGCCCTATGCGTCCATCTACGACTTCGTTCGCCGCGCGGATCCGATCGTGCTCAACAAGCGAACGATGGAGTCGCTCATCAAGGGCGGCGCGTTCGACTCGTTCGGGATCCCCCGCAAGGGCCTCTTCCTCATCGTCGAGGAGCTGGTGTCGCGCACGCTCGAGCGTCGCCGCGAGAACGATGCCGGCATCGCGACGCTCTTCGCCGCCGCGGCCGAGGCGGCCGGCAGCGGTTCGGGGACCTGGGAGGGAACCGAGCTGCCGATCCCCGAGCAGGAGTTCACCAAGCACGAGCGGCTCCGCTTCGAGAAGGAGATGCTGGGGCTCTACGTCTCGGACCACCCGCTGCTCGGTGTCGCCGGCGCGCTGCGTCGCTACACGGACCACACCATCGCCGAGACCAAGGAGCTCGCCGAATTCCAGTCGGCGGACGCGCCGATCGTTCGCGTCGGCGGCGTCGTCACCGACGTGCAGCGGCGGTTCTCGAAGCGCGGCGAGGAGTGGGGGAGGTTCACGCTGGAAGACCTCGGCGGGGCGATCGAGGTCCTGTGCTTCGCCAAGCCCTTCGCCGAGTACGGCGGGTACCTCGAGCCAGACGCGGTCGTGGTCGTGGTTGGCCGGCTCGACACCCGCGAGGAGGATCCGAAGCTCGTCGTGATGTCGATGTCCACGCCCCGGCTCGAGGCGGGCGATGAGGTGCTGCGGATCCGGCTGCCCCTCGGCAAGGTGACCGAGTCCTTCGTAGGCGACCTGAAGGGCGTGCTCTCCGAGCACCCCGGGACCTCTCCCGTGCAGCTGCTCCTCCTCGGCCGTGAGGAGCGGACGATCCAGCTCCCCGCGGAGTTCTCGGTCGACCTGGGCGCCGTCGTGGGCGTGCTGCGCACCTTGCTCGGTCCCGACGCGATCGCAGCCTGAACGAGCCGATCGTGTACGTCGCACCGGTCGACCGCGGTCTCGACGAGCAGGAGTGGCGGACGTTCGTCGAGGCACAGGGCTTCGGCCATCTGGCAGCAGCCGGTCGCGGCCGCGAGGTGCCGGTGGTGGTGCCGACGCAGTTCGTCCTCGTCGGCGACGTCGTGCTCCTGCACGTCGTCGCGGCGAACCCGATCGTCGAGGCGCTCGCAGAGCAGCCACGGGCGGTGCTGTCGGTGGCCGGCGACTGGGCCTTCATCCCGTCGCACTGGAAGGTGATCGGGAGCGAGGATCCGATGATGGGCATCCCGACCACCTACTACGCCGCGGTCCAGCTGCGTGGCGCGGCAGAGGTCATCGATGATGCCGGCGCCATCGCCGAGGTGCTCCGCACGCAGCTCGGTGCCCTGCAGCCGGGCGTGCCGGTAGCGGACCCGTTCGACGCACACAGCGCCACGCTGCGTGCGATCCGGGCGATCCGGCTGCGGGTCGATGACGTGGAGGCGAAGTTCAAGTTCGGCGGCAACGTCGATGCCGCGCACCGCCTCGCGGTCGTCGACCGGCTGGAGGCTCGCGGCGGCCCGAACGATCACGATGCGGCGAACCACACGCAGCGCCGCCTCGCCGCATCGGACGAGGACTGAGCCGGCACGGTCAGCGCGCGAGCGGGATCGACTGGGCGAAGGTGAAGACGTCGTCTGGGTCGACGACCGCCTTGACCGACTCCAGACGCGCGAGGTTCGAGCCGTAGTAGGCAGCCGCCCACCCGGTCAGGCTCGGGTCGATGTAGTTCTGGTACGCGCCGGTCGAGATGTCGTACACGTCGCCTTGGACCTGGGCCAGCCACTGGTCCCCGGCGGCGATCTCGCTCGCCGTCGCGTCAGACGTCCAGTTGTACGACGTCTGGATGCTCGCCAGGAATCCACGGTGCACGAAGGCGGTCGCCCCGGGCGCCACGGTGTTCACGGCTCCGCCGAGGGCATCGAAGACCATGCCCCCGCCGAGCGCCGGCGTCGATGCCGCGAATGCATCGACGCTGTCGACCACGCGCTGGAGCGACGCGGCATCCATCGGTCGTGCCACGTAGTTGGAGGAGGCCCGGAACGCCTGGCGCGACAGCGAACCCGACGGGGTCGCTGTCTCGAGGTGGCACGCTGCGACAGTCAGGGCGCTGCAACCTGCTTCGACCATCATCGCGTTGATGTAGGACTCCCCGCCGACGAACGCGTACGTCGGCGGGGTCCCGATGGCCGCGAGCAGCGGCTGGAGCCACGCCGCCGTCTGCGCGCTCGACGAGCACGAGACCCCGGCGATCCGAGCCGTCGTGCCGTCGCCGGAGAGCAGCTGGCAGTTGGACCACACGGCCGGATCGAGCGAGACGGTCCAGTGCTGCCAGGATCCGAGGACCGCCGCGGCTGCCGCCCACGGGAAGTCATAGGTGAACAGCGTCACGTCGGGCAGCGGGTAGGTCTTGAACGTGAAGTCGGTCACGATGCCGAAGTTCCCCCCACCGCCTCCCCGGCACGCCCAGAAGAGGTCGGCGTTGGACGACGGTGAGCACGAGAGGGTCCGGCTGTCGGCGGTCACGATCGTGAGCGCCTCGATGTTGTCCGCGGTGATGCCGAACTGGCGGGCGAAGACGCCGACCCCCCCGCCGAGGGCGAGCCCGGCGATGCCGACGGACGGACAGGAGCCTCCGGGGAGGAGCCGGCCCGCGTTGCCGAGCGCGTTGTACACGTCGATGAGCCGGGCCCCGGCCTGCACCCCGGCCGAGCCGGGCGGGGCCTGCGAGGCGGTTGGGGCGACCGCGCGCATCGATGTCACGTCGATGACGAGGCGCCCGTCCCCGCTCGAGTACCCGCCGTAGCTGTGGCCCCCCGCTCGCGGCGCCACGGCGATCCCATGGTCGCGCGCGAACGAGATCGACCGCGCGACGTCGTCCGAGGTCGCGCAGTACGCGATCGCCGCCGGGTACAGGTCGTCGAACAGGGGGTTGTAGAGGAGGCGATCCGTCGGGTACGAGGGATCCGCCGGGCGGACGAGCCGGCCCGCCAGCGAGGCCGCAAGCACGGCCCACTCGGCCGCGGTCGCAGGCCGCACCCGCTTCGGCGGCGGGGGTTTCGGCGCCGGCGACCCGCAGTCCGCGAGCCCGGCGGCGCCCGCGAGCCCGGCCATCGAGAGGGCCGCGGTCTTGAGGAACGCGCGGCGGCCGAGGTGAGCGTCCTGCACCGGGCCAACCTACGCAGGGGCGAGGCGCCATGCCGGGGTATTGGGCATCCCGGGACTCCCAAGCGTGCGGCGCACCCCGGATTCGACCCCGGCAGGCTCGAATTTCATACCCCGCTCGCGTCCCGTAGAATGTCTCCTTATGCCGATGTCTGCAGGAACCAAGGACACGACCGCGCTGTCGGACGCGGAGCTCGCCGAAATGGCAGACCTGTGCGTTGATCGCGAGCCCAAGTTCGACATCGGATTCCTCTCGAAGCAGCGGGAGGACTGGGTGCTGGTCACGACGGTGCGCGAGGGCAACAAGCTGCGGGGGTACTCGTTCTGCACGCTGGAGCGGATCGGCGGCACCCCCTCGCTCCTGCTCGGCGTCGCGCTGGTCGACCGCAATGCGAAGTCCGACCAGACCCTGAAGTGCCTGCTCGCGGACCAGTTCCGCCGCGCGCTGCTGGCGTTCCCCGACGAGGACGTCCTCCTGGGCGTGCGCCTCATCTCGCCGGACGGCTACCGGGCGTTCACGGGGCTCGAGGACGTGGTGCCGCGCTGCGACCATAAGCCGACCGGTGAGGAGCGTGCGTGGGCACGTCGGCTGGCCAAGCGGTTCGGCAATGAGAAGGGCCTCGACGACCGCACGTTCGTGCTCACCCACGAGCCGGGTCCCGTCGGCGGCCTCGACTATGTGGCCGCGAAGGCGATCGTCCCCGAGGGGACCGAGGTGCTCTTCAAGCCGGTGAAGCCTGCGAAGGGCCAGCGGCTCGTCGCCTTCGGCTGGGCAATGGCAGAGGACCTCGCGAAGGGCAAGCTCTCGAAGTAGGCCGACTCCTCAGCCGGGCCGAACGGCTCAGCTCCGAGGCAGGATCCCCACGCAGAGTTTGTAGCAGTGGCCGTCCACGGGACGGCTGAGCGCGGTCAGCAGGTAACGGGGCTTGAATCCGAGTGCGACCGCGAGCTCCTTGCCGCTCATGCGGTCCCGGCGCGCGGCGTCGAGGGCGCGGATCGCATGGCGGTCCTCAAGGGCGAGCCACACGTCGTCGCGCTCCCATCCGAAGCGAACCCAGGTCGTTCCGTCGTCGCGCCTCCGCAGGAGCTGCGGCCCGCGCTGCGGGACGATGAGCGCGACACTCGGCCGATCTCCCCGAAGCTCCCAATAGGGGGCGGACGGGCCCCGGAAGCCGAAGAGGGGACCATCCTGCGGCGCCTGTAGCCGCTTGAGGCGCCGCCGCACGACGCCACCGCGGAGCGATCCCACGAGCCGCGGGAGCTCGTGCAGCGTGACCGCCTCGGGTTGCGCCGTGTCGTCGCGCTCAGGATCCTCCGCGAGTGTCGCCTCGACGACGTCGAAGGCGGCGAGGTCCGGGAGTGCGCCGTCATGCCACGGGACGCGGAGGCGGACCATCGTCGTCGAGGCCAGATCGACGCCGATCGTGTCCTCGACCGTGCAGGAGAGCACAAGCACCAGGAGCCGTGCGCCAGCCTTGATATCGATCTGGTCGCGGGACGGGAGGTCCCGGAGCAGCTCGCGGGTCGCGGTCGCTGCCACGTCGCGCGATCGTGCCAGCCCTCCTGCCATCATTCCCCCTGCGACCAGTGCGCCGCATCTGCGAGCGCCGGAACCACGCTATCCAAAGATGTGATCGGTGCCTGACACGTCGCATTGCGACAGATGTAGACGTGGTCAGGATCGCGGCCATCGAGAAGGGCGATCTCCGATTCCCCGAAGACGACCACGCAGAACGGTGGGAGCGACGCTCGGGCCGCCCGCAGGAACCCGCCCGGCGGACCCGGGACGGCGACTTCGATCCCGTCCGCCAGGTAGCACGCTGCCTCCACGAGCGTGACCGCCGCATGCGGCTGGCGATCGAGCACTGGCGCGGCCAGCTGGACCAAGCGGTCGGCGATCGCGAGCGCCCTGCCGTCCGACGCGACGAGGCCGAGTCTCGCGGCCGCCAGCGCGGCGATCGAGGAGCCTGACGGGACGGCGCCGTCGAGCACGTCCTTGGCACGGACGAGCGAGGCCGCCGCGTCCTTGTGGGTCTGGAACAGGCCGTTGCCCACCTCGGGGTCGTAGGACTGGGGGACAACGCCGTCCCAATGGCCGTCGAGCAGCGCCTCGAGCACCTCGGTCGCCAGCTCGAGGTGGATGTGCTCGCCCGTCAGCTCGAAGAGCGAGACCCTCGCATCGATGAGCCACCCGAGGTCGGCACTCGTGGCGAGCGGGGCCTGGGCGCCCGAGCGGCGGTACCAGCGACCATTGGTGTGATGGGTCCGGCTCAGCGCCTCGACCGTCGCCGCCGCCTCCTTCGCGTAGCGATCGTCGTCGAGCCGCCACGCCGCCTCGGCGAGCACCGATGCGAACATGGCGGTCCATTCGAGGAGGACCTTGTCGTCGATGGACGGCTGCGGACCGAACTCGCGCGCCTGGAGCAACGCGGTGCGCACGAGCGCGTCATCATCGTCGCCGGCGAGGTCGCTGAACATGTCGAGCCTCGGCACGCACGCGCCGTCGACGGGACCGTCGTCGGTGAGCCCGTAGCGCTCGACGGTCCTGGCAGCCAGGTGCGCGAGTCCCGCATCGTCGAGGATCTCCGTCACGTCCGACGCCGTCAGGAGCACATGCCCGCCCTCCTGGCCCTCGGCGTCCGCATCGACGGCAGAGGCGAAGCCATCCTCGACGCGCATCTGATCCAGGACATAGTCGATCGTCCGTCGCGCGATCCACGTGTACGACGGCTCTGCAAGCCATGCGCCCGCCCGCAGGTAGCACCGCGCCAGCAGGGCCTGGTCGCTCAGCATCTTCTCGAAGTGCGGGACGCTCCAGGTCGCGTCGACGCTGTAGCGCGCGAATCCGCCGGCGATGTGATCGAACAGCCCGCCGCGCGCCATCGCGTCGAGCGTCGTCGTCGCCATCATGCTCGCGTCGTTGCGCGACGAGACCGACGCGAGCGCGAGGCAGGCCTCGATCCATCCGGGGTGCGGGAACTTCGGAGCGGGGGAGAAGCCGCCGTCCTGTGGGTCGAAGCGGTCGGAGAGCGTCTCGACCAGCGTGGTGAGGAGGGCCCGTGCGCCCATGGCGTCGTCGGCGGGCGCGAGCGAGTCGAGGAGGGTCGCCTCCTTGCGGACCGCCGACGTCAGGTGCGCCGCCTGTTCCAGCACGTCAGCCCGCCGGTTGCGCCAGACGTCCCCGATGGACGCCAGGATCATCGGGAAGCCGGGCTGGCCGTGTCGGTCGACCGGTGGGAAATAGGTTCCCGCGAAGAACGGCTGGCGGTCCGGGGTAAGGAACACGGTCATCGGCCATCCGCCGTGGCCGTTCATCGCCTGGGTCGCCGACATGTACAGCGCGTCGACGTCCGGATATTCCTCTCGGTCGACCTTGATGGGGACGGTGATCTCGTTGATCAGCTCCGCGATGACCGGGTCCTCGAAGCTCTCATGCGCCATCACGTGGCACCAGTGGCAGGCCGCGTACCCGACTGACAGAAGGACCGGGACATCACGCGCGCGCGCCTCCTCGAAGGCTGCGTCGCCCCATGGCCACCAATCGACTGGATTCGCGGCGTGCTGACGCAGGTAGAGGCTCGCGGAGCCATCGAGGCGGTTCACATGGCAATGCTACGGGAGCCTCCTTCCGGGCCGACTGCGTCGCGAGCAGCGGTCGCCGCGCGCTGAGAGGTGATCGCGAGCGCGACCTTGCGACATGGCATTCCGGTGGCCGCCATCGGTCTTCCGATAATGTCGCTTGGAGGCGCGGCACAGGCGCCCGGAGCCGACAAGGCAAGCAAGTGCACTGGAGAGCCGATTGCGAAGTGAGTCGAAGCTCACACGACACTGACGGGGGTACAGATGTTCAATCGGGGCAAGGCACCATTGAAGGCCTTCGCGGCCACGTCGCTCATCCTCTTCGCGATCGGCCTGGGCAGCACGCTCGCCCCGTCGGTGGCGTCCGCTGGACCACCTCCGCCGCCCTCCGAGCCAGCCGCGAGCGGCACGGCGTACGAGGTCCCGATCTCTGGTGGCGGGGAGTTTTATGCGATCAGTTGCCCCGTCGCCAACTTCTGCACCGCGGTCGGTTACACATACGACGACGAGGAGCCGATCTACGCCACGGAGTCTGCCGGCGTGTGGGGAACGCCCACGGAGATCGACACCGCGGACGGTGGTGAGT
>Ga0181534_10000180_pt1 | contig 45034 bp, 37 predicted proteins | sample PEATcosm2014_Bin_37_FD_119758 | JGI IMG/M metagenome (GOLD analysis project Ga0181534, IMG submission 119758) | Peatland microbial communities from MTU Mesocosm Facility, Houghton, MI, USA - PEATcosm2014_Bin17_10_metaG | ecosystem: Environmental > Terrestrial > Soil > Wetlands > Peat | place... | reverse complement strand
GCCGAACGCATCGCCGCCCGAATCGGCCGCGGAATGGTGCGCATCGAACTCGACCACGAGGTTGTCCGAGGCCTCCCAGCGTACATTGAATCCGACCGAGCCGTTCTGGTTGACGAAATGATCTGCGGCGGCGGTGTACGACAGGTCACTGCCCGTATCCACCAGGTCGGTTACGGTGCCGTGCGAATTGATCGTGGCACTCATCGGGTTGTTGGCGTAATCGAACCACGCACCATAGGTGTGTCGGTCGATGTTGTCCCGGTAGAAGGTGTAGGTGTAATCGGCAGTGGCCACCACTGAATCAATCGGCCTGAACTGCAGCACCGCCTGACCGTTGACGCGGGTACGGTCATGATCCGCGACGCCCCAACCTTCGTTACGCGGCGCCCAGTTGTGTCCGTCAGGATTGGTATTGGCACTCGTGACCCGCGGATCCCCAGGCGCAAACTGATCCTGCAACCAGCCGTCTATGTTGGCCAGCTCCTCGCGGCTATGGCGCTTTGAATACGAGCCGTTGATCAGGACGCCGACGCGCTCGTCGAAGAAGGTATCGCTGAGCAAACCGGAGAATTCCGGCGTGTACTTGCTTTTGACCTCTGCCGAGGTGTCGTCGGTTGCCTTGGCCGACAGGGTCGCCTTCGGATCTTTGAAGTCAAACGGGCGGGCGGTGGAGATATTGATGGTTGAGCCAATACCTCCGCTCGGCACATCCGCGCGCCCCGTCTTGTAGACAGTGATGCCCGAGATGCCATCGGAGGAGAGGTTCTCGAAGTCGAACGAGCGGGTGGCATTGACGCCGGGAACGACGTTGCCCGGCATGGACCGGCCGTTCAGAGTCACCATGTTGAACTCAGGACCAAAGCCGCGCACCGTGACGCGCGAACCTTCATTGTTCAGACGGTCGATGGTGACGCCCGGAATGCGCTGAATGGATTCCGCGAGGTTGGTGTCGGGAAACTTGCCGATATCCTCGGCGGTGATCGCATCCACGACACCGGCGGAGTCGCGTTTGATCGTTTCGGAAGTTGCCAGAGATTGACGCAGGCCGGTGACGACGACTTCTTCAATCCCGTCATTGGCCGGCTCGGCTGCCGCATCCGCCGCATAGGCGCTCCCTGCATAACCGGCCGCGGCGCCGGAACAACACATGGCAACGACAATGGCCAATGGCTTTTTCTGCAGCTGCGCGACCCGCAACTGCGCAATCCGTGACCCACGCGCACGCTTCGACTTCTTCAAGATAACCCCCCTCCCACTTTGCAACCGCGAAACTCGTTGGTTGCGCCGCGCCGAGAGCCCCCTCTCTGCGAGCGGTTTCTGAAACCGGTTGCAGGGCGCAATATGCAACCAGTCGGTGCCAAATACAAGTGCTCTTGACTTCGACCGGCCCGCCGAAGGAGCATGTTTTGAAACCGGTTGCATCGGACGCGGGGCGGCACCCCCCGTGACCTGGTGTTATGTCCCGGCGAGGGGGGGGCGGATGAATCACTCGATGGGCGATGTTGCGCACAGCAAACACGGGCCGCAGGCCGGTGAGGTGCCGAAACAGGCACTGACACCGCTGTCAGGCGCCCGGCTCCTGGGTGTGGCGTGCACGGTGGCGCTGGGTGGATTCCTCGTTGGATTCGATGCCACGGTGATCTCCGGGGCAGTCCCGTTCATTCGCGGCTATTTCAACCTGGAGGGGACTTCCGGAGGCCTGCAGTTGGGTTGGGCGGTGAGCAGTCTCGGCTGGGGTGCCATGGCCGGGAATCTCGCGGCCGGCTTCCTGAACGACCGTTTCGGACGCCGCACCGTGTTGCTTCTGGCCGCGGCCCTGTTCCTGGCGTCCTCGCTGACAGCGGCTTGCGCTACGACTTTCGCCGTGTTTGTGGCCGCTCGTATCTGCGGCGGACTGGGTGTCGGAACCGCCATTCTGACCGCCCCCATGTATATCGCTGAAATCGCGCCGGCCCACCTGCGCGGCCGGCTGGTGTCGCTCAATCAGTTGATGATTGTCATCGGCATCTCGGTCTCGTTCTTTTCCAATTACTTCCTGCTGTCCCTGGGAGATGAGAGCTGGCGCTGGATGCTGGGCGTGCAGGCCGTCCCGGCCACCCTCTTCTTTCTGCTGCTGACCCGGGTACCCGAAAGCCCACGCTGGCTGGCGGTGGGTCCCGGTGTTGACTTCCGCGACCTGCTCGCCAAACGCCTGCGCTGGGTGCTGTTCTTCGGTTTCGGAATCGCGTTTTTTCAGCAGGCCACCGGCATCAACGCCATCTTCTATTACCTGCCGACCATCTTCGCGCAGGCCGGCGGCGGACTGGCGACGGCCTTCGGACAATCCGTGTTTGTCGGCCTGGTCAATCTAGGTATGACCTTCGTGGCCATCTGGCTGATCGACCGGCTCGGGCGCAAGCCGCTGCTGCTGATCGGCCTCACCGGGATGACAGCCGCCTTGCTCACCATCAGCTGGGCATTCAACTCCGGCGCCTCTTCCGTGGTGATTCTGGTTGCGATTGCCGCCTACGTCGCCTCGTTTGCGATCTCCCTGGGCCCGGTGATGTGGGTCATGTTGTCGGAGATCTTCCCCACGGAGCAACGCGCCGCCGCCATTGGCGTAGTTGGGTTCTGGAACTCTTTGGTGAGCGCCAGCATCACACTGTTGTTTCCCAAGGAACTCTCGAGCTGGGGGCCCGGGGGAACGTTTCTCGCGTATGGTCTGATCGCCGGCGCGGGGTTGTTGTTTATTGCAGTGTTTGCTCCTGAAACAAAGGGCAAGACGCTGGAAGAACTGGCGCAGATGCTGACGCCGGCGGTAGAGAGGAAGCGATGAGTGTGAAATCCGGTTCGGTACGGACCCGCGGCAAGAGCGGACCGGCGCCCCGTAAATCCGTTACCTTGCGAATGGTCGCCCGCGAAGCCGGTGTTTCCGCGAGCACGGTCTCGCGGATCATCAACGGCACAGTCAAAGTGAGCGACGGACTGAAGCACGCCGTCGATGCCGCCATCGCGAAGTATGATTTTCGGCCGAATGCGGCCGCCCGGGGACTCGCGCTCGGCAAGACGCTGACCATCGGCGTGGTTGCCCAGGCGATCGACAGCCCCTTCTACGGCGAGGGATTGCGCGGAATAGAGGCGTGCCTGCGCCTTCGTGGCTACGCGCCGTTGTTCATGAGCGGCAATTGGGCTGATGAGGATGAGGACCGCTGCATGCGGGAATTCATCGCCCGGGGCGTCGACGGCATCATTGTCTTTGCCGGTCGGCTCGGTGATACGAAGCTGCGCAGCTACGCGAAGGAAGTCCCTATTGTGGTCACCGGTCGGAAGCTGCGCGCGCAGGGATTGTTCAGCCTGCAGATCGACGACCAACATGGCGCGGCGTTGGCCGTGCGTCATCTGGTCGAGCTCGGACATCGCCGGATCGCCTTCATCACCGGCTCGGACAATCATCCCGATGCACTCGAGCGCCTGGAAGGTTACAAAGCGGCCTTACAGGAAGCGGGCATCAGCTTCGATCCGCGGTTGATTGCGACCGGAGACTGGCACGAGGACGGCGGCGTCCGGGCCACCCAGTCACTCGTGGAGTCAGGTGTCAAATTCACCGCCATCTTCTGTGTGAACGATCAGACCGCCTACGGCGCCTGTCTCGCCCTGTTTCGCAAAGGCCTCGCGGTGCCCCGCGATATCTCGGTCGTCGGCTTCGACGATCTGCCTTCGTCCGCCTATCGGCTGCCCCCGTTGACCAGCGTGCGGCAATCCATCGGCGAGCTGGGCGAGCAATCCGCACAGGCCATCCTGCAACTCGTGGCAGGACAACGGCCCAAAATTACACCTCGACCGGTCGAGCTGGTGGTGCGCGAATCCACGAGTCCCGTCGCCAAGAGTTGAGCAATGACGACTTCCGAATCTCTGCGAGCGCTGCGCGCGCGTTTTCCGGCGACGTTTGCCTGGGGTGTGGCCAGCAGTGCCTTCCAGATCGAAGGCGCGTCGACCGCCGACGGCAAGGGCCCTTCCATCTGGGATGAATTCTGCCGCCGTCCCGGCGCCATCGCCGATGGCACGGACGGCACCATCGCCTGCGATCACTATCATCGTCTCGAATCGGACCTCGACCTGATTGCGGCGCTGGGCGCACGGGCCTATCGGTTTTCCATCGCCTGGCCGCGAATCCAGCCCGACGGCTCAGCCGGGTTCAACCCGGGCGGACTCGACTTCTACAACCGCCTCGTCGATGGACTGTTGGAGCGGGGCATCGAGCCCTACCTCACGCTGTATCATTGGGATCTGCCGGCTGCGCTGCAACATGCCAACAACGGTTGGGCCGCGCGCCACACCGCCCTGCGCTTTGCCGATTATGCGGGTGTCATTGCCGAGCGCCTGGGCGATCGCGTGAAGTCATTTACGACTCACAACGAGCCGTGGGTGACAGCGACGCTGGGCCACGAGTTCGGCATCTTCGCGCCCGGAGTCAAAGATCGGCGGATCGCGACCCAGGCATCCCATCACTGCCTGTTGAGTCACGGCTTGGCGGCACAGGCCATTCGCAGCGCGCGCAGCGGCCTGCAAGTCGGCATCGTGTTGAATCTGTCGCCGGTGAATGCGGCATCGGACAGTGCTGCCGACCGGCTACAAGCGCAGCTGGACGATGGATTCCTGTTGCGCTGGTACATGGATGCGCTGCTGGAGGGCCGGTACCCGGCCGATGTCATCGAATTCCTGGGTGCCGATGCACCGGTCGCGCAAGCCGAAGATGCGCAGTTGATTGCGCAACCGTTGGACTTTCTCGGCATCAACTACTACTACCCCATCACCGCGGTCGCGGGCAATCCGTTCAACCCGACGCGTGCCGGTGTCCCCGTAACGGATATGGGCTGGGAAGTCGCGCCGGAGCGGCTGACGGATCTGCTGTTGCGGCTGGATCACGACTACGAGTTGCCGCCGCTGATGATCACCGAGAATGGAGCGGCTTTTCGCGACCGTGTTGTGGATGGCGGTGTCCAGGACGAGGATCGTCGCGCCTACATCGAGACCCATGTTCGGGCGATCGCCGCGGCGATTGAGCAAGGCGTGGATGTACGAGGTTACTTTGTGTGGTCGCTGCTCGACAACTTTGAATGGGCGTCGGGCTACAGCAAGCGGTTCGGCATTTACTATGTCGACTATGCCACGCAGGCCCGGATTCTGAAGCGCAGCGGCCACTGGTACCGGAATTTCGTGACGACGTCCTGAGCCGACACACTTGCGAATGATTCTCATTAACGATAATGTACCTCCGTCTGAGTGGGTACATTGGGAAGTCGCATCTTGTCCCCTGTTGTTGATGAGTGGCTGCACACCGACCCCCGCCGGGTCCTGCCCGGTCTGAGCCTGCTCGCCCACGACGGCGATTCACAGGCGCAACTGCTCCTGGGCCAACTCCTCATCAACGGCGTGGGCGCCACGCGCAATCCTCAGCGTGCTTTTTATTGGTTTATGGAAGCGGCGCGCGCTCGCCTGCCGATGGCTATCAACATGGTTGGACGATGTCACGAGCACGGGCTGGGGACACCGGTTGATTATGAGGAGGCCGCCAAGTGGTATCACCGGGCCGCCGCATTCGATTGCGATTGGGCAATCTACAACTACGCTCATCTGCTGGCGAGTGGCCGGGGCGTGCCGCAAGACCGGGGTGCGGCATTTGTCTGGTTCCGGCTGGCGGCCGACCGCGGACATGCGCGAGCGATGCATTTTCTCGGACAGTACTACGAGTTTGGTTGGGAGACGCCGGTGGATAGGGCGACGGCGTTTGAGTGGTATCGACGCTCGGCAGAAGGTGGAGATTTCCGTGGGCAATGCAGTCATGCCTCCGTGCTCGCTGAGGCAGGAATGGTGTCCGAGGCCATCCATTGGTTGAGGTTAGCCGTCAGGACGGCGACACCTCCATACTTGCGCGACTTGAAGTCGGCGCTGGCGCAATCGCCACATGTCGAGCTGCGCAACCTTGCGCGCGAGATCGCGGATGCGCCGAGCGCCAAGGTCGACGCCCGGCCTGTTGAGTGCCCCTGGACTGGCGGCCGCGCTGGCCAGTGACGGCCATCTGGATGTACTCTGGACCCTCCTGGTCGCCGCGCCGTTCGCGGCGGTCGTCCTCGTGTCAGTCCGGTGAGCAAACTTCGCGTCAGCGACACTGTTTCCGTAGCGACTCTCTGGGAGTCGCCCCGTAACGCCACAGCCTGTTACATACTGGCTCACGGCGCCGGGGCTGGCATGTCACACCCGTTCATGCAGTCCGTTGCTACTGCGTTGGCCGAGCGACACATCGCGACGCTGAGATTTCAGTTTCCCTACATGGAAAAAGGGTCCAAGCGTCCCGACCCACCCAAGCTCTGTCACGCGACCATCCGCGCTGCAGTGAGCCACGCGCGCGAGCTCACCGACGTGCCGCTGATTGCAGGTGGACGCTCCTTCGGCGGCCGCATGGCCTCCCAGGCACAGGCAGAGGAGCCCCTGCCAGGCGTCGTAGGTCTGGCCTTCCTCGGATTCCCATTGCATCCGCCGAAAGCGCCCTCAGACGAGCGCGCCGAACACCTGGACGATGTCAAAGTCCCCATGCTGTTTCTGCAGGGGACTCGTGACGAACTGGCCGATTTAACTCTGCTGCAAGCGCTGGTGAAGCGTTTGGGCAAGCGCGCGACGTTGAAACTCTATAATGATGCCGATCACTCGTTTCACGTACGCGCCCGCAGTGGCAGCACGGATGCCGCGGTCTTCGAACAGATGATGAACGACTTCGCTGATTGGACTGAGCGCTGAGCAGCGCTACTTGGACTGAGCGCTGAACCAGCGCTCCACGAGCCGAACCCACATTGACGCTCCAAGCGGAATGAGCTCGTCGTTGAAATCGTAACTCGGGTTGTGGAGCATGCACGGACCGCCGCCGTGGCTAGCGTCGCGATGGGTCCCATCGCCGTTGCCGATGACGAAATAACACCCGGGTTTCTCGAGGAGGTAGTAGGAAAAGTCCTCCGCGCCCATGGTGGGCTCGAACACCTTCACATTCTGCGGCCCGACCAGATCGGTCAACACGCCGCGGACGAACTGCGTTTCGGCGGGGTGGTTGAGGGTGGGCGGGTAGTTGCGTTTGAAAGAGAAATCGCAGGTGGCGTCGAATGCCGAGCAGATGGCGTGGGCAACATCACACATCCGCCGCTCGATCATGTCGAGCACCTCGAGCGAGAAGGTTCGCACCGTGCCCTGCAGCTCGCAGGAGTCGGGTATGACGTTGGTGGCCTCGCCGGCCTTCAGCATCGTCACGGAAATGACACCGGCATCGATCGGGCGCTTGTTACGCGTGATGATGGTTTGAAAGGCCTGCACCATCTGACACGCCACGGGGACCGGATCGATGCCGTTGTGAGGCATGGCCGCGTGCGCGCCTTTGCCCTTGATGGTGATCTTGAATTCGTTGCTGGACCCGAACGCGGGACCCGAATTGAGCGCGAACTGCCCGACCTCGAGCCCCGGCCAGTTGTGGATACCAAACACCGCTTCCATCGGGAACTGGTCAAACAACCCGTCCTTGATCATCTCGCGTGCGCCGCCACCACCCTCTTCCGCGGGCTGGAAAATCAGGTACACGGTGCCGTCGAAGTTCCTGTGCTGGGCGAGGTAGTGCGCGGCAGATAACAACATCGTCGTATGGCCGTCATGGCCACAGGCATGCATCTTTCCCTTGGTGACACTTGCATGCCCGAAGGTGTTGAACTCGGTAACCGGCAAACCATCCATGTCGGCCCGCAGCCCCACGGCGCGGTTGCCTTGGCCATTGCGGATGATGCCAACGACGCCCGTCGTTCCCAAACCGCGGTGAATGGGAATGCCCCACTCGGTCAGCATCTGCGCGACGAGATCGGAGGTGCGCTGTTCCTCAAAGCAAAGCTCTGGATGGGCATGCAGGTCGCGCCGCACGGCGGTGAAGGCATCCGCCTGCGCAACGATGGGCTCGAGCAAGGTCGTGGGCAGGGCCATGGGCTCTCCGTCAATTGGGCTCACCCGGTATGATGAGCCGAACCGGACGGAGAGTCACATGATCTATACCTTAGGAGACCGAAAACTGGAGACGGTGGGCGAGGATTATTATGTCGCCCCGAGCGCCCAGGTCATCGGCTCCGTCATTCTGGGGCGTGGCGCCACGGTCTGGTTCAACTGCGTGTTGCGTGCGGATTCGGACCGGATCATCGTCGGCGACGGGACCAACATCCAGGATGGAACGATCATCCATGTCGATCCCGGCAGCCCGACCCACCTGGGTAACAACGTGACGATCGGTCACGGTGCGCTGGTCCACTCCTGCTTCATTGACGATGGCAGCCTGATTGCCAATCGCGCGATGGTCCTGGACCGCGCCCGCATCGGCCGCAATTGCCTGATCGCCGCGGGCGCCCTCATCCCACCCGACAAGGAAATTCCTGACGGCTCCGTGGTCATGGGCGCGCCGGGAAAAATTGTGCGGCAGGTGACGGATCGCGACCTGGCGATGATGCGCCATGCCTGCGAGCACTACATCGAGCGCGGCCGCGAATATCGCGAATTACTCAAAGAAGCTTAGTTGGATGGCGTTGGCCATGGCCTGGTAGCCGGCGGGGGATGGGTGGAGGTGATCGCCACTGTCGTAGTCGGGCAGCATCCGCTCCGGATGAGCGGGGTCGGCAATTGTTTTGTCGAAGTCGACCACGGCATCGAAGTGACCGGCAGCGCGGATCCAGGTGTTTACCTGTGTGCGGTCGGACTCGTTGGCGGCGTCCGGGTGATAGAAGCCGGAGCCTACGAATGGAGTAATCGTGGCGCCCATGACCTTGATGCCGTGTGCGTGGGCTCGCAGGATGATTTGTTGATAGGCGCCGATCAATGAGTGCACCAGCTGTGCGTGCTGCGCTGCGGTTGCGGTCTGGGTGCGTGTCAGGTTGCCGATGTCGTTGATTCCTTCGAGCACCATTACATAGCGGACCCCGTTTTGCGACAAAACATCGCGGTAGAGTCGTGCCAACGCATTGGGGCCGGTGCCGTCGAGCAACAGGCGATTGCCGCCGATGCCTTCGTTCAGGACACCGAGCGCGCGCTTGGGCATGGCTCGTTGCAGCCGGGCTGCCAGGACATCGGGCCAACGATCGTTGCCGTTGGTGGTAGCGCCGTGGCCGTCAGTGATCGAATCACCCAGGGTGACAATCGCCGCGGCTTTTGTGTCAACGTTCACATCGACACCGGACAGGAAATACCAGTGCTCAATGGACTGCGTGCCGGCGGGCATCTCCGCGACTGAAGGTGCCACACCGCTGCCCAGGTACGAGGTGGCGCGGGAGCCTGGATGGCCGGTCTGATGTTCGGGCGCTGCCTCGAATTGCATCGTGACCGCCAGGTCGGACAGCGGCGCGGCCGGGTAATTGATCGGGTCGGAGGTGTACTCCGCACCGGCGGGAATGAAAACATCGGCGCGCTGGTCGAATGTAACAGCAACATCGGAAGAAGCATCGATCCGGCTGGAGGCAGGTGACTGGGCGTGAGCCACGTGCAACGAAATGAGATGCAACGGCGCGGTGCCGAAAGCATTCGAGACACGGACGCGGATCCGGGGACCGCCGGCTGAAAGATGGACGATCTGGCGGAGCGTCCCGCCGCGAATCAGGTCGCCGGGGGCGGCGCTGTCTTGTTCAGCGGCCATCTGTGAAGAGGCCCAGGAGCCAATCCACTGCTCGCTATTACGAGGAGCCGCAGTCGCTGACGTGGCGGAAGCGACCAGAAGCAGACAGACACCGAGGTTTTTCATGGCGGCGTACGTTAGCGCTACCTCATGAGCGTGTAAACGCGGGCGAATGCCCCATTGCGCATTTCGATTATCGAAATATAATTCGCGCATGCCCAATGAGAACAATGGCAACCGACGTCGGGAAGCCATGGGGGGACTCGCCAAGGGACTGGCGGTCATCCGTGTCTTCAAGCGTGACCGTGCTTCCCTGAGCCTCAGTGAGATTGCCCGCAGCGCCGGCATGCCGCCCGCTACGGCGCGACGCTGCCTGCTCACCCTGGAGGAGCTCGGCTATGTTACCCGGAGCGGTCGCGACTTCGTGCTGCGCCCCAAAGTGCTCGAGTTGGGCGCCGCATATCTGGACTCCATGGACATCGAGCACCTGACCAAAACCCATCTCGAACAGCTGGCCCGCAACACGTCCGATTCCGCGGCGCTTTGCGTGTTGGATGGGACCGAGATCGTGTATGTCGCCCGCACCTCCGTGCGTACACTCCTGCGTCTCGAAGCACATGTCGGCAGCCGGTTCCCCGCACATGCAACTTCAACCGGCCGCGTGTTGCTGGCGGGCCTGTCGCCGGAACGATTGGAGCAGTTCTTCCAGACTTCCAGGTTGGAGCCCTTGACGGACCAAACCGTCACCCAGCCGGCCAGGCTGCGGCAACTCATCGAGGACTGTCGCAAAAACGGTTACTCGGCCATCGAGGACGAGCTGGCGTATGGGGTGGTGGCCCTGGCAGTGCCGGTGTTCGATCAGCGCGGCCGGGTCGTGGCCGCGCTGAACAGCTCCAGCCACTCCAAGAAAATATCCAAGGCGAAGCTGGTGCGGGAACGGCTGGAAATGCTGCAGCAATCGAGTCAGCAGATCTCCACCGACCTGCGCGGCCTCCCCGGCCTGTCGCTCAGCGCAACAATCTGATGCGGCGCCTCCGGAAGGCACCTGTTGCGTGCTTCCTACCGCCCGTGATGGACTACCAGGGTAGCCTTGCCCAACAGATGCTCCTGCAGTGAGTACACAACCATCGCCCCACTCGAGTCCGGTGGCACCGACAGCTTCGGAACCTTCAGCGCGTAAATTGTAAAGACATAGCGATGCGGCTTGTCACCTTTGTCAGGACACGGGCCGTGATAGGCGTCGGTACCCAAATCAGTCCGACCCTGGTGGGCAGCGGTCGGCAGCGTCATGCTGTTGACGATGCCGGCGCCCTCGGGCAACTCCGACGCATTGGCCGGAAGATCGTACACAACCCAATGCCACCAACCCGACGGAGTATTGTGCTCGTCCATGTCGAACAGCGTCACAACAAAACTCTGCGTGCCCTTCGGGGCATTGCTCCAGCGCAGGGGCGGTGACTGATTACCCCCCGTGCAGCCAAAGTCGTTGAGTGTGTATTTTTTCGGGAACTGCGCCGCACCCAGCACGGGACTCCGCAGGGTGAATGCGGGCGCGGGCCCGGCACCGGCACTCATGCAGACCGTCGCGGAAGCCAACACGAGAAATAGTTTTTTCAGCACTGAGGTCACCTCTGATAGGCGCTCCAAGCCTGGTCGACGAGATAGGCATGGATTGCTTCGGCGTCGGCTCGGGAGAGTACATCATCCCAGCGCGCCATACCTTTGGCACGATAGGCCCCGTGCAGAACAATCTCATAGAACAACTGATGGGTGGGCGGCGATAACCGCCGCAGATCCGGCAACAGGCCGACACCCAATACATGGCAGCGGCCGCAGAAGCGGTTATATAACACTTCACCGGCAGCAATCGTCGTGGGAGTGCCCTCGCGTGCCGGCGGCTTCGGGAACGGCTCTTCGGCACGCAGTGGCGGTTTCGGAACGGCGGCGCCATTGAGCTTGAATGCGACGATGCGCCCCGCGTTACCGTATTTCTGCGCGGCGCTGCCGGCAGGAAATGGCATGAACAGCGTGCCGCCACCGTAGCCGGCCATCACCGCGACATACTGCTCACCGTGAGCGGTGTATGTCATGGGAGCAGCCATCATCGACGTGCCGACATCGACACTTTGAAGCAACTTGCCGGTGTCAGCGGCAAAGACGCTCAACTTGCCGGCTGCATCGCCGCGGATGACGAGATTTCCCGCTGTTGACAGGATGCCACCGTCCCAGAGACTGCCGGGCTGCTCCCAGGCTACTCGACCGGTCAAAGGCTCGACAGCGCGGAGTACTCCGCGCGTTTGCAGAGGATGGGCAACCCCCTTGTTGAGCTCACTCATGGGTGGCAAGGGTCCGAACAGACTCGCGAGGCCCTGAGGGTCGTAGTCCTCCGGCATGATGCCCACGAGATTGAAGTTACCTTCAATCAGGCCGGCACGGCGGTTTTCGGTGTTGATGTACACCATGGCGGCATCAATGACGGGGATGTAGAGCAGGCCTGTCGATGGGCTGTACGACATGGGCTGCCAGCTGTGGGCGCCGGTCATCGCGGGGAAGATCAGCTTGGGGCTCTTGGTGTAATCCGCGTATGGATTGCGGATGGGGCGACCGGTTTTGGGGTCGAGACCCCGGGTCCAGTTCACAAAGGCGAACGGCTTTGCGGATACCAGCTCGCCGGTGGACCGATCCAACACGTAGATGTAGCCGTCTTTGGCGGCCTGAAGCAGGACCTTGCGATGGTCGAGTGTGGTGAGGATCGTCTTTTGGGTGGCGTCGTAGTCCCAGCCATCTCCAGGGACTTCCTGGAAATGCCAGGCCAGCTCGCCGGACTCGGCGTGGACTGCCAGCAATGACACGGCGTACAGCTGATCACCCTGAGGGGCGTCTTTGCCGATGGCGTAGGGAGAAGGGTTGGCTGTGCCGAAGTAGATCAACTTCAGCTCAGGGTCGTAGGAGAGCCCATCCCACACGGAGGCGCCACCGCCTGTGGACCAGTCGTAGTGCGGGTCCCAGGTGTCCAGGGCCTTCCTCAGGTGAGGTTGGTCCTGGGGACCCTGGGCGGGATCACGGGGCACGGTAAAAAAGCGCCAGCGGAATTTCCCGGTGTCCAGATCAAAGGCCGAGATATAACCTCGTGCGCCCTTGAAGTCGGCCCCTCCGTTGCCAACGATAATCTCATCCCCAGCGATCAAGGGTGCACCTGACGCGAAATAGTGGAAGTCGGCGGGGCCTCGGCCGGTGAGTGTGTCGGTTTTCCAGACGAGGTGGCCGGTGGCGGCATCCAGGGCGTGCAGATAGCCGTCCAGAGAGATGACGTATACCCGACCCTTCCAAACGGCAACGCCGCGGTTGACTACGTCGCAGCAGGCGTACCGGCCCCATTGAGCGTCAACAGTAGGGTCGTAGGTCCAAAGTTCGCGACCTGTTGCCGCATCCAATGCGTAGACGCGACCCCAGTTGCCTGAGGTGTACATGGTGCCATCGATGACAACCGGCGTTGCCTCCAGCCCGCGCTTCGTGTTCAACGCGTAGTCCCACGCGAACCCCAGTTTGTTCGCGTTGGTCGCGTTGATGAGCGTCAGGTTTGAGTAGTACGCGCCGGAACCATCACCTCCGGGGGTGAACCACTCGCCTGGCTGGTTCGCCGCCTGAGCCAGCCGTAAGGCGTCCACCGCCCCAAATTGTTGGACCGGTGCCCCCTGCGGAGGCGTCGCGCCGGGCTTGCAGCCGGCGACCAGGAGCGCGCCGACTGCCATCACCAAACACCTGATCACTGGAACGTCGAGCGGAATTCGATTCCGATCGTAATGGGCTGGTTGGTGACGATGCGCGGCCGTCCCGGCAGCTCCACCGCGATCGAGCGGTTATCCGCCAGGTTGGCGTGCTCGTTGGTCAGATTCTTTCCCACGAGCGCGATCTCATGATGCCCGAAGGCCAACGCACAGCGCGCGTCCAGAATCTGGTAAGGCGAGCGCGTCCGCGGATCAAACGGATCATTGTTGGCGCTCTTGCTCTCACCCACATACGAGTACGTGAGGTTGTTCACCAAGCTGAAAGTCGCAGTCAGCGGCACTGTGTAGGTAGCCGACGTATTCGCAGTCCAATCCGGAACCTGATACACCCGATCGCCCGGCTGCAATGGCGACTCAGCGCCACCCGCGCCTGCCTTGGTGATCACCGCATGCTGGTAGCCAACACCGGCTGACACATCCAGCCCATGCAAAGGTCGCGCATGAACCTCCAACTCAGTCCCCTCGCTCTTCGCCGCACCCGCATTGGTGCGAAACTGAAATCCGCACCCCAACAGAATCTGCTGCTGAATATCCTTCCAATCAATATAGAACACATCCGCATTGACAGTCAGCCGGTTATCCAGCCACGCCGTCTTGGTCCCCAGCTCATAGTTCCACAAGCTGTCAGACTGGTATTTGTGCGTCTGTTGCGTCGTCAATCCCAACGCGGCCAACTGCGCTGGACACCCCAAAGCCTCGGCAGCGGGCACCGTCGGCACCAGTCCACCCGGCCGGAATCCCTTTGCGGCGGTCGCATACACCATCGCAGCGTCGGTGAGCTGATAGTCAGCCTGGAACTTCGGATTAACGCCCACCTCCGTCAAAGTGCTCGGCGCATCAACGACCACGGCGCCGACCGCCGCGCCCTGCTCCGTTCCGCTCGCGGTTGACTTGATTTCATACCAACGAGCCCCGGCAGTCAGTTTGAGGGGCGCGAACACCTGGTACGAAACCTCGCCAAAAACCGCAGGCTCGCGGATGCTGCTGGGATAGTTCTGGTAGAAGAACAGATCGCCGGGGTAGCCGGACACGTCGGTGAGACCCGGAACAATCGTTTGCGGATAGTAACCGGGTGTGGATTGTCCGTTGGTCTGCGAGAAGTAGGTGCCGGCGACAAACTGCACGGGACCGCTCAATTGCGAGGCGAAACGGATCTCCTGCACGAAGCGATGCAGCGGCTTGATTTCCGTAATCTGCGAGAACACCGGCGGCAGTCCCGCGGGGGTATAGAAGAACAGCGAGACAACGTCTGACTCGTCTTCACGCTCTACAACCCGGCGATCGAAGTAAGACGTGGAGGACACGAGCTCGCCAAACGGCAGGCTGTAGTGAATGCCGAGCGAGTACAGCGTCCAACGATCGCTGCCACCTTCGGGATCATTGAAGGTGCGGGTTTGCACGAAATTGTTGGGCTTCAGGTCATCCGGCGTTGCGTCCGCAAATGGAAAGCCGTTGTAGGTGGTCTCCTGATGCAGGATTCTTGGAGTGATCGTCAGCGAATCACTGATCTTCCACAGCAATGAAGCCGATCCACCCTGAACCACCGAGCGTCCAACGTCGTCAATCGTCGCCAACTGATCGCTGCCTGCAGTAACAGGGAAGCGGCGCTTGAAAAAGCCCGCTTCACGATCGAAGAAACCGACTACCCGCAGTGCCAGGGTGTCTTGGATCAACGGCAGATTCACAACGCCGTCCCCGACATAATTCGGCGCAACGGTATGTTGGGTGGAGGACACGCCACCATGCACCGTGGCAGAGAAATTGTTGGTATCCGGCTGGTTGGTGAGCAGGCGGACCGTGCCGCCCATCGAGCGCGCGCCGTACAGAGTGCCTTGGGGGCCGCGCAGCACTTCAATATGATCGATGTCGACGATCCGGGGGTCCAACGAATCCGGCAGCGGCGTCTCGTCCAGATAGAAGCCGGTGGTGTTATCACCGCTGACACCCCGAATGGAAATCGTGCGGGAATTCGCCGCCCCATCGCCTGAGGCACCGAACCCCAGATTGGGCACCGACGTGGCGTAATCCATGAAATTCTCGACCGCCCGGTCCTTCAGCTCCTGGGTGCCGAAGGTGGTGATGGACAGCGGCACGGTCTGGAGGCTCTCCGCCCTCTTTTGCGCGGTCACAACGATCTCGGCGAGCTGATCGCCGTCCGCGGGCACCTCCGCCAACACGGCTGGAATCCAGGTGATCAACGGAACCGCCACGAGCCAGCGGCCGGCGCTCTTTTTCATCTGTACATCCCGTAGGTCGGCGTATCGTCGCCGTTGAGAATTAAGGTACCCGGTGATACAACCGGGTGGTTATCCCGATTGCGCAAATATGCGCGTGGTGCGGCGCGACTGGCAGGCCCACCGGACCGGGTGGGGTTTTTATGCAACAGATCAGGAGTGAGCTGCCCTGGATTACCGGGGGCCAGTTCACCGACGTCGATGCTCAGGCGGCCCATTTGCATGGCTACGACCAGCAATACCAGCAGTTGAGCGTCGGACCATTCGAAGGCCGGTTTCGCTCGTTCAGTTTCGAAGGCGACCTGGGCATTCACCTGGAAGGGGCCAACCGCGCCCTGGCCCAGGCAGCCTCGACACCGGCGGGACGGCTGTCCGTCTGCATGCTCACCGCCGCTTCGGAGGAATGCACTCTGAACGCCGGCCACTTCGGCCTGAGCCAGGTGGCCATCTGTCCGGAAGGGCTGGTCCTGGAGGGCAAGACCTCGGCAGGCGTCAACCTCTGCTGCATGGATGTCTCAGCTGCCCTGCTGCCGGGCCGCGGGCTGAAAGCGGTTCGCGTCATTGACGACCCGGCCCGCTCCCATCAGTTGCGCGACCTGGTTCATTCAGGGCTCAGCGCTCTGACTTCACTGGACGCGATGGCCCACTACCCCGCGGCCGTCAGGGAATTCAAGTCGGCGCTCGGCGACCTGTTGTGGCAGATCGGAATCCAACAGCCGGAGCAGGACGGCAAACGGGCGAACGGTCACACCAGCGACCGGACGATGCAGATATTCCGGCGCGCCCGCGATTACATTCACGATGGCCTGGCGGACGGAATCTCCATCGTGGCGCTGTGCGAAGCGATCGGCGTGAGCCGGCGGGCGCTGGAGTTGGTATTCAGGTCAGTGCTCGGCACGGGGCCGGGACACTATGTGCGAACGCTGCAGTTGAACGAAGTCCGGCGCGACCTGTTGGCCAACCCGGACAGTGACGTTTCAATCGGCGCCATCGCCGCGCAACACGGCATCTGGCATTGGAGCCGGTTCTCGCGCGACTATCGACTGATGTTCGGGGAGTTGCCGTCGCAAACGCGGCTGCGCCTGCGACGGCAGTCCGTCAGTTCGCCGCCACCCGCGCCGCCGAGCGCTGCTGCTCTTTGATCCAGGCGTTGGTCCGCGAATCCAACAGGTCCAACGGCAGCACCCCGCCGTTCAGCATCTCGTCGTGGAACGCCTTGATATCAAACTTCGCGCCCAGCTCCTGGTGGGAGCGCTCGCGCAGCTCGCGAAACTTCAGCTGGCCGAGCTTGTAGGCCAGTGCCTGCGCCGGCCAGGCGATGTAGCGGTCGGTTTCAGCCTGAATGGTCGGCTCATCGACCGCATCGGTCTTGCGGAAGAACTCGACCACCTGGTCGCGCGTCCATCCCTTCGAGTGAATCCCCGTGTCGACGACCAGGCGCACAGCGCGAAACAACTCACTGGACAGTCGGCCGTAATCGCTGACGGGATCGGTGTAGAAGCCGACTTCCTTGCCCAGCTGCTCGGCGTACAACGCCCAACCCTCGACATAACCTGAATTGCCGCCGTGCTTGCGGAACTGCGGCAGGTTGGGCAGCGTCTGGGCCACCGACAGCTGCATGTGGTGACCCGGCACCCCCTCGTGATAGGCAGTCGCCTCATCATCAATGAGTGACCGGTGCTCGACATTGGCAACGGCAACCACAACACGTCCCGGCCGTTTGCCGTCCGGTGTGCCTGTCTGATAGTGAGTGGCATTGCCCGGCTCAAAATCGGGCATCGGCTCCACAGTCACGGGCGCCGTCGGCACGAAGCCAAACAGGTCGGGCAGCTTCGGCTGCATCTGCCCGATGTACTTGCGAAAATCACTGACGATGACCTCCGCGTTGGCCGGGCGATACTGCGGATTGCTCTTGATGGCGGCGCGGAAGGACTCGAGGTCGTTGAACCCCGCCTTGTGAGCCACGGCGAGCATCTCTGCCTGGATGCGGTCGATCTCGTGCAAGCCGATCTGATGAATCTGGTCCGGCGTGAGCTTGCTCAACGTGGTCCGACTGCGGATGTCGTTCAGGTAACGTTTCTCGCCTCCAGGCAGGGAGGCCACGGACAGCGTCGTGCGACCAAACGGAGCGTACTGCTCCGTAATGAAGCTGGCGAATGACAGGTAGGCCGGCAGCACTTCGTTGACGACCGTTTCTGTAATGACTCGGGTGAGTCGTATCCGCTCCTCCGGCGCGATGCTGGCCGGATACTTTTTAGTGGGCTGCAGAAACGGATCAGCGGCGACCACGCCGAAGCATTGTCCGGGCACCTTGTCCAACAGGAAACGCACCGGCATCAGCCCGTCGGCCTTGCCGGCTCTCAAGACTTCTTCAGTTTGCGCAAAGACCCGTGGAATCTGGTGCAGACGCGAGATGTAATCCTCGTACTGTTTCTGCGTGTCAAAAGGCACCGCCAGCGCCAGATCTGCCAGGTGGGTGTGCGGGCCGCTCATCTGGTTGACCGGCATTTCATGTTCTTTGAAGTCGTAATCGGCGTTACGCTGTTCGAGCATGCGGGCCATCACCTGGTGGGACATCGCGTCCTGCTCCGGGAAACCGGTGGTGGAAATCGCGTTCAGCCGCTTCAGGAAGGCCTGCTCCCGCTCGTGTTGTGCGTTGACTGCCGCGAGGGACATGTCATCCAACTGATCGTTATAGCGATAATCACCGAAGGCCGTTGCCCGCTCCGGATGCGCCTGCAGATCGGATTCGTACTGTTCATCGAATAGCGCGTTCTGGGCTGCGAGACGCTCGGCGACCGAGTTGGCCGCCTGCGCCCCCGCACACAGCGTCCAGGCCAAAAGTCCCATCAGGATGTGTTGGTTTCGCATTATGAATTCTTCAGATAAACGTGATGGCGGATTTCGGAATGGTATCGCGACTGCGCCCCACGCGCTCGCTTCGCAGAGTGCGGCCGCAGTCCTGCGAGACGGCGGCAACGCCGTCGAGGCGATGATTGCCGCCGCGGCGACCATCGCCGTCGTCTACCCACACATGAACAGCATCGGCGGCGATGCCTTCTGGTTGATCCTCCAACCCGGCAAAGAGCCGGTTGGTATCGAGGGCTGCGGTGTTGCCGCGGAAGCTGCCACCATCGAGTCGTACCGCAGACAGGGATTCAGCACGATTCCCGTTCGCGGTCCGCTCGCTGCCAATACGGTGGCGGGTACGGTGTCAGGTTGGGACGTTGCGCAGCGTTGGTCCCAGAAGATGCTGGGCGGCAAACTGCCGCTCGCACGTTTGCTGGAAGATGCCATTCGCTACGCTCGCGACGGAGTTGCGGTCACAGCCAGCCAGGAGCGGGCGACGACGACTCACCGCGAGGCTCTGCAGACCGTTCCTGGGTTCGCCCAGGTGCATCTGCCTGGTGGCCGGCCCATAGCGAAAGGCGCGAAATTCTACCAGCCGCAGCTGGGCGCAACCCTGGAACAGCTGAGCCGCGCCGGTCTGGACGATTTCTACCGGGGCGAGCTGGCATGCAACATCGCCCGCGATTTGCAGGCGATCGGCAGCCCCGTGGCGCTGTCAGATCTCGCGCGGTTTCGGGCTCGCATCCGTACCCCCCTGTCGATGCAGCATTCCCTGGGCACGCTCTACAACATGCCCCCACCCACCCAGGGGTTGGTGTCACTGCTGATCCTGGGCCAGCTGGATCGGGTGCTCCGGGGCGGGATGAATCCTGTTGGAGCTGAGTTCGTGCACGCCTGCGTCGAGGCAACCAAGCTGGCGTTTGAGGTCCGGGACAGTTTGTTGACGGATCCCGACTACATGACGGTGGACCCGCAGGCCCTGCTGAAACCCGAGCGCCTCGCTGCCCTGGCCGCCCGGATTTCACTCACCCGGGCGGCCGGCTGGCGCGCGGCAACGGCCCCGGGCGACACCATCTGGATGGGAGCCTGTGACAGCCACGGCGTTGCCATCAGTTTCATTCAAAGCATCTATCACGAGTTTGGCAGCGGGGCCGTGCTGCCCGGATCGGGCATCATCTGGCAAAACCGCGGAAGCAGTTTTTCCCTGGCCCCCCGGGCACTCAACTCCCTGCGCCCGGGCCGCAGGCCGTTTCACACCTTGAATCCCGCGGCCGCCCGCCTCTCGGACGGCCGAACCGTGGTGTACGGGAGCATGGGAGGTGACGGGCAGCCGCAGTTTCAGGCTGCCATTTTTTCCCGCATGACCACCTTCGGGAACGGCGTACAGGCAGCGTTGGATGCACCCCGGTGGCTGCTGGGCCGGACATGGGGTCAGTCTTCGGAAACCTTGAAGCTGGAAGCGACTTTTTCGGAACAGGTGTTTACGACACTGCGTCAACTCGGGCACGACGTCGAGCGAGTGAGCGCATATGATGAGACCATGGGTCACGCCGGAGCGATCATTCGTCATCCGGACGGAGCTCTAGAGGGGGGCAGCGACCGCCGCAGCGATGGCGCGGTGGCTGGTTGGTGATGCCAACTCGAAAACAGGATGCGACCCATGAGCCACCCGGTGCGTGCCCGTTGGATTCAGCTCGGCCTCGGCCTGCTGTGCATGATGTCGATCTCGAGCCCGCAGTACATCTGGACGCTGTTTACCAAACCCCTTGCGGCCAAACTCGGTGTGACGCTGCCGGAGCTGCAGGTCACCTTCTCGCTGTTGGTTTTCCTGCAGGCGTTTCTGTCGCCGTTCCAAGGTAGCCTGATAGACCGCTTCGGCGCGCGCACCCTCATTTCTGTTGGAACAGTGGTTGCAGGGTCGAGTTGGATACTCGCATCGTATGCGCAAAGCGAGGCCATGCTGTACCTGACTTACGGGGTGCTCGGTGGCATCGGCACAGGCATCGTCTATGTGGGCGTGGTCGGGTTGGTTGTGAGGTGGTTTCCGGAAAAGCGAGGATTCGCAGCCGGTATCGCCGCTGCCGGTTACGGAATGGGTGCCATCGTTACGACGTTTCCGATAGCTGCTTCACTCGCACGCGATGGCGTCGAATCAACACTGTGGACCTTTGGGATTGTGTTTGCCATCGTGGGATTCCTGGCGGCCCAAGGACTGCGAATGCCCGCCGGAGCGGCTGCGGAGGTCGCGGGGTCCAGCCGCGACCGTTCGCCCTCGCAAATCCTCCGTACGCCGGTTTTCTGGCTCATGTTTGTGATGATGAGCATGATGGCCACGTCGGGCCTGATGGTCACATCGCAGATGGCCAGTTTCGCGGCTGACTTTGGGGTCAGTACCGCGACGGTATTCGGGCTTGCCGCCCTCCCCCTTGCCTTGACCATCGACCGATTTTGCAACGGCTTGACGCGGCCGATGTTTGGGTTCATCTCCGATCGGATCGGGCGTGAGCACACCATGTTCATTGCGTTTACGCTGGAGGCAGTCGCGATGACTTTGTGGCTGAGCCTGCGCAGTGATCCGACGTTGTTTGTGCTGCTGTCGGGAGTGGTGTTTCTCGGATGGGGCGAGATCTTCTCCCTGTTCCCGGCTACCCTGACCGATACATTCGGAGACCGGCACGCAACTGCCAACTACGGCTGGTTGTATATTTCCTTCGGCGTCGGTTCCGTGTTTGGCGGTCCGCTCGCTGCTCTTTTGCACCAACACACGGGAAGCTGGATTCCCGTGTTCGGAACAGCCATCGTCCTGGACGTCCTCACCGCGCTGCTGGCGCTGTTTGTGCTCAAACCGATGCGGCAACGGGTCGTTGGTACAGCGGCCACTCTTCCTCAAACGCCCGCGCAACACTCGGGCGCTTACGCATCCGGTCCTTGAATGGGCCACTGGGCCAGCGATTTTTGCGGGCAGTGGACCTGAACCGCGGCGTGGGGGCGCTCTATCCTGGCGCCATGAACACCACTTCTTCGGTTCGCACCCCGGCCACCCCCAGTCTCCAGCTGGCCGGCCTCGGGAGGGTGCTCGCCGGGGGATTGCTGGGTGGGGCGCTCGATCTCACCTTTGCATTCCTCTACTACGGCCCGTCGGGCGCAACGCCCATCGGGATCGTGCAATTCATTGCCAGTGGTGTACTCGGCCAAGGGTCCTTCCAGATGGGTCTGGAAAGTGCGGCCCTTGGCGCTTTTGTTCACTTTTTCATCAGCCTGTGCGCGGCAGGAATCTATTACGCGGCGAGCCTCCGGTTTTCCTTCCTGACACGCCGGTGGCTGATGTCAGCCATTGGGTTCGGGATCCTGGTTTTCCTCACCATGCGGCTCGCGGTGCTGCCGTTGTCGGCGGTCAAATCGGGCCACATGACGATCGGCAGCATCATTGGCGAGCTGTGCTCGCACATGTTCCTCTTCGCGATCCCCATCGCCTACGCAGCCTCCCGCGCCGCTTCCCGCCGCGCCAGCTGACCGTGCAACCCTGAGCGCGGCCGAGGCTAGCCGGTAGAATGGCCTGTCACAGTCACTGGCCATCCGATGTCAACACTCTGGTCCAAGCTGATTCCCGTCCTGGGCGCCCTGGTCATGGGCGGCGCCATCATGCTGCACATGAACGCCGTGATAGCGGGGATATGCATGCTTACCCTCATGGGAACCGTCATCTGCGCCGTGCACCATGCCGAAGTGGTTGCGCATCGGGTTGGCGAGCCGTTTGGCACATTGGTGCTGGCCCTCGCCGTTACCATCATCGAAGTCGCGTTGATCGTGTCCATCATGCTCTCCGGCGGACCGGAAACGGCCGTCGTCCCACGGGACACGGTCTTCTCCGCCATCATGATCATCTGCAACGGCCTGATAGGCCTATGCCTCCTGATAGGCGGCATCCGCTATCGCGAGCAATCCTTCAACATGGGCGGTGCCAACGCAGCGCTCGCGACCTTGATCGCGCTCGCCACCCTGTCGTTGGTGCTACCCACATTCACCACCAGCTCCGCCGGGCTCACCTACTCCACCTCGCAGCTGTCCTTTGCAGCAATCGCCTCCCTCGTCCTATGGGGCACGTTTGTATTCGTGCAAACCGTCCGCCACCGCGACTACTTCCTGCCCATCGAAAACCCCGCCGACGAAAACATCCATGCCACCCCCCCAACCAACCGCGAAGCCTGGAGCAGCTTCGGCTTCCTGATGCTCGGTCTGGTGGTCGTGGTCGGCCTGGCGAAAACACTCTCGCCGAGCATCGAAGCAGCAGTGGTCGAGGTCGGAGCGCCGCAGGCGACCATTGGCGTCCTCATTGCCGTGTTAGTCCTGCTGCCCGAAACCACAGCGGCCATCCGCGCCGCCATGGCCAACCGCCTGCAGACCAGTCTCAACCTGGCACTCGGATCCGCGCTCGCCAGCATCGGTCTTACGATTCCAGCGGTTGCACTGACTTCCCTGCTGCTGGGAACGCCGCTGCAACTCGGGTTGCAGGCGAAAGATCTGGTACTTCTGACACTAACTTTCCTGGTCACCTCCATCACACTGGTCACCGGTCGCACCTCGGTCATGCAAGGTGCCATTCACATTGTCATCTTTGCCGCCTTTCTGTTCCTGACACTCATTCCTTGAGCCAGTTCAGCCTCAACTACATTGCTCCGATGTCCGAACGACCTCGGTACCATGCAGACGACCGTTCCCGTGATGTCCTGGCGTTGGATCCCCGACCTGTCGAGATCGAGGACGCCCGCTCCAGGCCCCAAGCTCCTGCTCTCGAACAGGAAGGCTTCGCGCTGATCGCACACGAGAGTGCCGTCACAGACTTCGACAATAACGATGAAATCAACCGACTCTACAGGTTGGAAACCGAGCGGTTGCTCCTGGAGCTGACCAACGCCGATGCAGTGGCGTTTTGCTCCCAACCAGTGCGCCGAACGACTGCAGTCTCCCGGCTCATGGTGTCAGAGAAATTCTATGACGCGCGCGTTGCCGACTTTGTCCACGTGGACATCAGCGATGCAACCGCCGCCGCGATGGCCAAACAAACCTCCAAACGGTACGCCCACTACAACCTGTGGCGCGTTTACTCGCCACCGCCACAGGATATGCCGCTGGCTCTGTGCGACATACGCAGCGTGGTGGCTTCAGATCTGGTGGAAGCGGATGCCATCATGGACATCCCGGGGAAGCGAGAATCGTCCTACGTGGGTTTGGTAGTGCGTTACAACCCGCGTCATCGCTGGTCGTATTTCTCGAACATGAACCGCGACGAGCTGCTCGTTTTCAAGTCTCAGGTGCCGCACACCGCGTTCAAAAACACAACGTGTCCGCCACGGGCCAGCATCGAGATGCGGGCAATCGCCTACTGGTATCTATAAGGAAAACGAGCTGCGCCGCGGATCTTCCGGTTCCGGCTGCTCAATCAGCTCGGTGACGCTCGTCCCATCGAGCACCACTCGCGAGTCATAAATAACAACCCGATTACGACCGGTCCGCTTCGCGTGATACAACGCTGTATCCGCATGCGCGAGCAGTTGGCGCAGCACGTTCCCCGACTCAGCCGTGGACGCGACGCCGAAGCTGGCGGATACCTTGGACTCGAGGTTGCCCGAGCTGGCGACAATTTCCGCAACCGCCGTGCGCAAATGTTCCGCCCGCTGCCGGGCCTGCTCCACATTCACGCCCGCCAGCAGAATGCTGAACTCCTCGCCGCCAAAGCGCCCGAACAGATCGTCGGGATGCAGATGCTGGCGGCACCGGGCAACCGTCTGTTGCAACACGTAGTCGCCCATGGCGTGCCCGTGCCGATCGTTGATGGCTTTGAAATGATCCAGGTCGAACAGAATGATGCTCAACTCCTGGCCGCTCTTCGGGCAGTCCTGCAGCGCGCTTTCGGCCCGGCCGATGAAATGCGGCCGGTTGCTGATGCCCGTGAGCCCATCCAGGCGCGACACATTCATGAAATGCAGCTGCGAGCGTTTCACCTTGTAGGCCCAGAAGCCGACAAAGGCCAGCACCGAGATCAGCAGCGTGATGTACAGGCGGCTGTTCTCAACAGCCTTCGCAGCCAGCTCCTTCTGCAGCTGCAGGACCTGCTTCTGCTCGTTCAAAGCCGCGACCTGCAGTTTGTCCGCGATGTTCTCGTGGACCACCTTCTCGTAGGCCAGCTGCCGGGCGCTGACCTCATCCAGGCTGCCCTTATCGGCCTCGATATACCGCTCATGGAGGGCCAGTGCCCGCTTGTAATCGCCCTGTTGCTTGGCGATGTCATAGAGCACGCCCAGTGCCCGCGCCGTGGTCGCGGGATAGTGGCTGTTGGCGCCGTGCGTGACTGAATCGTCGGCATACTTCTGCGCCATCGTGGCCAGGCCCTTACGGCGATACGCATCCGCCAACAGAGCATCAAACTCGGCAATCAAACGGGCGTGCTGGGTCCGCGTGACCTCGTCGTAGTGGTCCTTCAGGAGCGTGATTGCCTCATCGAGCTTGTTCTGGCTGATGTAGAGCTTCGCGATGTGCGAATTGATCTCGTTCTCGTAACCGTACTCGCCGCGCTTCTCACAGGCCGCGAGAATCGACTGAACTTCCGAGCTCACGCTCTGCAGCCGGCCGCTTTCATACAACGCGGCCGCCTTCTGCTGGCCGCCCCGGCACAGACCCCGGTCAGCCCAGTTTTCATCCATCAGGGCCTGCGAATAGCGCAGGCTGAGATCCGTCTGCCCGACCGCCCGGTACAACTGGGCGGCATTCATCATGGCCTGCTCGCGGGCGCCTTTGTCGGCCACCCGCGGCAGGAGTTGAACCAGCCGGTCGAGTTCCGCGTACGCCGAGTCGTAGTCCCGCGTGAGCTCCTGCACGTTCATGAGCGTGGAGCGCGCGCGAAACTGCAGGGTCACGTCGTGACCCTGGGCGATGAGCTGCTTCAACATCGCCATGCCGGTCTCGTTGTCGCCTTCGATGACCGCATTCCAGGCCTTCAGGTAGCTCAGATATTCTCTCTGCGCCACTGACAGCTGCGCCGAGCGCGCCGCCAGGGAATCCAGGATTCCCATGAATTCGGCGTGATTCGAGCTCTTGATGCCGTCGGCTCTCTGCAGCAGCCGATCGGGGCCTTCCTGGGCCCCGAGCGTCACGCAAGCCTCGATCAACAGCAACGCCGCCACGGCGGCGCCCGGCAGGAAACGCCGAGGGTTATTCCTCGTCTTCATCATCCTCGGACTCTTCCTCGTCCTCGTGCTCGTCGTCTTCCTCTTCTTCCGGCTCTTCTTTTTCTTCCTCGGGAGCATTGACCATGCAGCAGATGTTGTGGGTCGCACCGAGCAGGGATTCGAGCACACCCTGATCCGCGCCCAGCACGGCCGCCCGCACCTCCGGCTCGAAGCCGGCCTGGATCAGGGCCGCTTCGCGGGCCTCATCCGTTGCGTGGCGCCACTGCGCCTCGCCTCCCCACTTTTCAATAACATCGATTAAGTTTGACATCGATTACATTCCTATTTTCGATATGCAGACCACACTAACTTACCGGATTTGGTCGTGGTGTTGTGTGACAACCCGAGGCTGACGGGTACGCGCCGGGCGTCCATGTTGTCGGCTGCATGTTGAATCCAAACCTCGTCGACTGCAAATGTAACCAACGCATGGTCAATCAACGCGCGCAAGCCTTCCCTGCCGAAGCCTCTGCCGCGCGCACCACCCATGAGCATCATGCCGACCTCGACCCGGCGGCGGCGGGTATCGAAGTCCAGAAAAGCGCCAATACCGATTGATTGCCGGGTCGCTGTCTCGACGATCACCAGCAGCACGCAGTCGGTCGAGTCCAGCACCTTTCGAAAATTACGTTGGGCTCGTTCCCGCGTCAGCGGCGGTCCCACAAATCGCATGGTGTCCGGATCACCGTACAGGTCACAGTACAACGCCACATCGGCTTCCTCCACGGGTCGCAGGCTGAGACGTTCGGTCCGCAGCACCGCACTCTCAGGCGGTCGCACGCATATCGAGTGCCACCAGCCACTCCCGCACAGTTGGATCGGCCTGAAGCTTCGAACCGGGCGGAATCACCAGGGTCATGTGCATATCGACGTCCGCTGTCGGCAGATCCCGCAATGATAGGCGCTCGATGCGCGGCTGATGCATGGGGAGCGTCACAGCCTTGTAAAGAATCACCTCGTGGTCCAGGTCATAGTCGCGTGCCAACACGTCGACCAGGACCTGCCGATAGGCAGCGCCGGTTGAAAAGCGGGCCAGTGATTGGTCGCCGGCCACCCCCACCTGCCACAGTACCAGGTAGGCCGAGGTGTCGACCCGGCGCCGATAGAGCATGAATTGGCTGGCCTCATAGTGCTGGCAACCATACCTGCCGGGATCGAAACCCAGATCGGCGTACAGGCAGTCTTCGGCGGAGACACCCGGCTCCATGTGGGCGGAATAGCCTTCGCTGCGTGCGATCTCGATGGCCTTGTGAGTCGGCAATGCAAACACACCGGGATGGCCATAGAAGGCACCGCAGACCTGCTTGCCCGCGCGGACCTCGCTCAGCATGGCCTCGACCATCTGCTGATAGGTTTCGCTGCGCGGCTTGCCCTCGCGATATAAGGGTTGAAGGCTGCGCACGTCGGGATTCATCTTCGCCAGCCACAGCTCGATGATCCCGTCCGACAGGCCGGTAAAGACAACATCAGCGTTGCTGATGTAACTGCGGGCAAGAGGGGTGATGTGGGAACCGAGCGTAATGCCGATTCCCACACACACCAGACTTCCGGAAGTGTCCATGCTCGACTTTAGTCCAGGGCCTGCATTCAGGCCCTAGTCTAGTCGAGCTTGGCACTCAAAGTCACAAAGGCCATGCGTGGCGCAATGGGATACGCCTGGTACCCGCCCGAGTTGCTGGTCACGACAGCAGTCGACCAGCCGCGGATCCCCGTCAGGTTGGTCACGTTGGCACTCAGCTTGATGCTGTCGACGTGGCCCAGCCCGAGCGGCTTGACGAACACATAGCTCGCCTCGAGTCCGGTCAGGAAAGTGCCGCCGACCGACAGATCGTTCAGGTAGGTAACCGGACGGCGACCTACGTAATCACCGTTGATCTGCGCCTCGAACGCGCCCCACTGCGTGCTCAGGATCGTCTTGTACAGCCACTTGGCGGTGAGCGGCACCTGCTTGTCCGCGGTGGCCACCGGGGTGACCGTCTGGTTGGCATTCGTGACGAAGTAGTCCGAGTCGTACTTCGAGGAGTTGTAGGAGATGCCGTTGTAGAAGCGCAGGTGCTCGCCGAAATGCAACGTGGCGGCCAGGTCTGCGCCGTCCGTCGTGACACCACCCACGTTCACGAGCTGGGCGGGGTTCGGATTGATGAAGTTGTAGCTGGCGACGTTCAGCAGGCGATTGGAGAAGTTGACGTGATAGTAGTTGATCTGGCCGTCGACCCCGGTCAGCCAGTCCCAGTCGAAGCTGCGGCTGCTGCGCAGACCCAGGTCGTAGGTCAGCGAAGTCTCGGGGCGCGCCGTGTGGCGGAAGTTATCGAATGACGCCTGGCTTCCCAGGCTCCAGGGTGACGCGCCATAGAAGTTGCTGCCTGCGCCATACGGCAGGAACTGGCGCAGGTTCTTCTGGAAGTTGAAGAACACATGGTCATTGTTCGTCAGATTCCAGATCGCACCCAATTGGGGCAGGAACCAGTTGTTGGAAACGATGGTGCCCACCGGGTAGTTGACCGGCACGGCGGTCGTCGGCAGGTTTTTCTGTTGCACCGGCAGGGTGTTGCCGGCTGTCTGCAGACTCGCCTTCCAGCCGGCTTGCAACAACACGGTCGGCAGCACCTGCCAGGCATCCTGCAGATGCAACTGCCAGTCCTTGGTGACAAACCGGAAATCGTACTGGGTGAACGCCGGGTTGATCGGGATGTTGTAGGGCGTCAGATCGTTGTTGGCACCCGAGAACGGATACCAGCGCCGCCCCTGGGCGGAATCATTGTGCTCGTACCACCAACCGCCTTCGACCTGGTGATCGCCCAGCTGCCACTGCGCGGTGGAGCGCTCGCCGGCACGGTGAATTTCATACTCCGTGGTGCGCACTTCATAGCCGGTGCCCCCGAAGGTGTTCACCAGGTTCTGACCGGGGAAGTAAATGGCAAACAAGCCGGGCAGACCCGCCTGATTCACCGGTCCCGCCACGATGCCGCGGCCGGAGTCGTTGTGATAGTAGGCCTGGTTGGACCAGGTCAGCGCATCGCTGAGGTGCCAGTCGTAGTTGAGATAGGTCAACGCATCGGCGCGCTGGGCCGCGCTAAAGTAGTTGGAGAAGTTGTTACCGAAGGCCGCCGGCGGCGCCCCGTTGGTGAGGTACGCGAGCCCCTTGTTCAGGTCCGGATACAGGAACGGCCGCGTGTAGGGAATGTAGCCCTGCGCGGCGGCCGTCTGCTGATTGCCGAAGCTCGTGGCATCCTCGTTCGGCTCGACCTTGTACTGCCAGTCGGCGAAGAAAGTCAGCTTGCCGATCCCATCGTCGTGGACAAACTTCAGGTTGACCTGATCGCCCCGCTGGTGACCGTCAAAGTCCCACGCGCGGGCATCATGGTGCAGATACGAGATATACGCCGTGTTGTTGCCGAGAAATTCGCCGGAGTCGAAGCGGACAAAAGTTCGATTGGTGCCGTAGCTGCCGCCGGTCGCGCGGACATCCGCGCCGAAGCTTTTGAGCGGATCGCTGGAGAAAGTCTCGATGACACCCCCCAGATTGCTGGTCGACGCCACACCGAGCGCGCCGGCACCCGAGGCCAACTCCACCCGGCTGACATTTTCGCTGCTCACAGCGCGCGAGACACTCAGGCCGTTGTAGTTTCCGTACTGCTGGTCGCCCAGCGGCACGCCGTCCATCGTGTAACCGAGCTGCTGGGTGGTAAAGCCGTGAATGACGAGCGACTCGTTCTGCTCGTTGTTGCCCCAGGGATCGGCTGTTTCATAGATGACACCGGGCAGTGTCTCGATCGCCTTCAGCGGGCTGATGCCCGGCAATACCTTCTGCGCCTCGATGGCGGCAAGCGATACAGAGGAGCGCGTGGCGCGGTTTGCAGTCACCACGACGGCCTGCAGATCATCCTCGGTGGGGGGCTGACTGGCGGGCTCATCGTCGGCCCAGGCGGCCGCGCTCACGATTGTCAGGGAAAGGGCACACAGCGTCACGGGATTGCGAAAAAACACAGCTTTCATCCGGGTCCTTGCAAAGGGCCCGGATGTTGCGCCGTAGAGACTGCAGTATTGTTACACCGAGACGTTAATCTCGAACTTTGAATGTGACATTGAAGGGGTAGCAGGAGCTCACGGGGCGTCCGTCTTCCGTGCTCGACCGGTAGCGTCCCGAGCCGGCTTTGGCCAGTCTCAGGGCCGCCTGATCCAGGCCCGCACTGCCGGAGCTGTGCACGAGTGTCGGATCCGCAGTCAGCCTGCCACGGTCATCTGTGCAAACACTAACGGCTGCCGTCCCTTCGACGTGGCCACGGATTTCCGGAGGCGGATAAAAGTCAGCGGAGTTGGGGAAATTTTTACCCGGGCCACCGCCCACCCGCTTGACCGCAGGCGGCTGCGGCTGTGTGGGTCCGACCTGGGGAACTTCAACCGGTGCGATCGGGGCCACATCCTGTGGCGCATTGTCGTCCTCAAACTTCGGCACATCCACGTCCTGGGGAATCCGCGGGATAGGCTGCCGGAAAATTGGATTGGGATCCAATGCCGGCGGCCGCTCGATCACCTTGGGCGGGGTTGGCATCACCGTGATCGGGGGAGTCACAATCACCAACACCTTGTGGACGAGTCCGGTCGCAAATCCGTAGATGATCAGGGCATGCAGCCCGATGATGCCCAGTACGGCGACCGTGCGGCGCGAGACAAATGAATAATCGGGTCCCGGGTAGTTGCTCGCCGCCACGGTTGCGCCCGAAGCGGCTGCGGTGGCCACTTTGGGCTCGAGGTATTCGTGGGCAATGACCCGGGTCGCCCAGGCACAGCCGATTCCAAATCGCAGGCGCGCCAGCCCGCTCTTGCGCTCCTCAAAGTCCGCCAACCACTCTTCCTCCAACCGCTCGGCCAGCGTGGCCGGCGCCTTGCGCGCGGCGTGTCGAACCAAAGACCGTGCGTACCCATCCACGATGTTGTTTTTCATGTCGTCAGGACCCCCCGGCCGAAGCTTGCGAAGACCTCACTTGCACGCGCAAGTCCACTCGGTGTGAGCCGATAAAGCCGCCGCCGCGGGCGTCCCACGCTCGCCGGATCGACGGCTTCCCAGCGGCTCACAAACCACCCAGCTGATTCGAGTCGCAACAGAATGGGATACAAGGTCCCGGAAGCCAGCCCACTGCGCTTTTGCACATCCGAACCCGAGAGCTCGTCGGTGGGGTTCTCCAGGAAGGCTTCCAGCGTACGCATCGTCTGGAGAGACATACGTACGGAACGATCTTGCTTACCCATGCTTGTAACTCTACATAGGGTGTCCCTCGGGGTGCAAGTCTTTTTTGGCCAGTACGAGGCTCAGGGCCTCACGCAACGTCAAGTGGTAATTCCCGTCCAGAACACCCGCCGTTTTCAGCTTCCCATGGACACGCTCATTGGCCTCACACAGAAGAACGTGGACGCCGCGTTTGCGCAGCTTCCCGATCACCTCTTCCAGCGTCTGAATCCCGGTGATATCCATAAACGGCACGCGATCGAGCCGGATGATCAGCGTGCCGGGGGCTGGCCGCATCTCGAGGAGTGCACGCCGAAAGTTCTCCACCGCACCAAAGAACATCGGGCCGGCAATCTCGTACACCACGACATCCGCCGGCAGCCCGGCCACTCCGATTTCCAGCAACTCGGCCTTTAGAGCGTGTGCACGCACCGGTTGCGTCTCCGTGGTTGCAGCCATGCGCCGTAGAAATTGCAGCACCGCGAGAATCACACCCACATTGACCGCCACAACCAGGTCCGCAAACACGGTCAAGAGGAAGGTGATGACCAGGATGGCACGGTCCGCCATGGGAGCGCGTTGCAGCAACATCACGAAACGCCGGCTTTCACTCATGTTCCAGGCGACTACGAACAGGATCGCGGCCAGCGAGGCCAGTGGGATGCTGGCCGCGAGTGGCGCAAGAAACAGCAACACGGCCACCAGGGTGACTGCGTGTGTGATGCCTGCGAGCGGACTGGTGCCGCCGTTGCGGATGTTGGTTGCAGTGCGGGCAATTGCGCCGGTGGCCGCAAACCCACCGAACAGCGGTGCGATTATGTTTGCCAGGCCCTGCCCGATCAGTTCCTGGTTTGAATCATGACGCGTCCCGGCCATGCCATCCGCGACCACTGCCGACAGGAGGGACTCGATCGCTCCCAGCAGCGCTATGGTGAATGCCGGTCCGATGAGAGTGATCACGTGCGCGGCGGACAGATCGGGCAGCACGAATCGCGGCAAACCTTGCGGCAAGCCGCCGAATGCGCTGCCGAGGGTCGCCACACCGGGTAAATGCAAAACTGCCTGCAAAAGCGTCGCCACCGTCATGGCGAGGAGCGGCCCCGGGACGCGCGCGAGCCACTTCAGACGCGGCGCGTAGATAACCAACAACAAGCTGAGCACAGCGAGCGCTGCCGTCGGGACATGCAGGCGCGGCATGGCCTGGATGAGATGCCACAGGCGCTCATGAAAATGCTCACCGGTCACGGGCGGCAATCCCAGGAAATCGCGCCATTGACCCACGAAGATGATGACACCGATGCCGGTGGTGAAGCCCACGATCACCTGGGCGGGAATAAATTGGATGACCGCGCCCATGCGGGTGAGCCCCATCAGCACGAGCATGATGCCCGCCATCAGGGTGGCCACCTCCAGGCCCGATATGCCGTAACGTGCGGTGACGCCGGACAGAATGGCAATGAAGGCGCCGGTCGGACCGGCAATCTGAACCCGACTGCCGCCGAAAATCGAAACGCAGGCCCCGCCGATAATGGCGGTATACAGCCCCTGCTCCGGCCGGGCGCCGGATGCGATGGCAAATGCCATCGCCAACGGCAGCGCGACCACGCCGACAATCACGCCGGCGATGATGTTGGGCAACCATTGTCTGGCGGCGAATAGCCCCGCCCGCCGGGCCTCGAGCAGCGCGATCATCCGGGCGAGGATGGCAGAGTCAGCGGGCCGCCGCTATTCGAGAAATCCCTATGGGGTTGCGGAAACTGCCTATTGACTCTGTGCGCACCCCGCCCGGGTCGCTCGCTACGGGAGCGGGCTCGTGGCGTACTTTGCGAAGTAACTGGCGGGCTTCCATTGCGGCTTGCCGGGGGCGTCGGCGACGCGATTGGCTAATTGGTAAATCAACTTCGTGTAAGCCTCGGCGGCGCCCAGGTCGACCGGCTGATCGAGGTCGTCCGCTTGAGCATGGTAGCGCTGTGAAAACCACTGCTTGCGCGTGGCCTCTTCCGGCGTGCCGGGCGCAGGGGACATCTGCAACATGATCGCAGGCGTTCCCTTCCTGACGAAGTTGTACTGATCGGACCGCACAAACACATTGTGATCCGGCTCCGGATCCGGCACCACCTGCACGCCCGTCCTGGACGCAACCGCCCGAACGTCATCCCCCAACGAACTGTCGTCCGCCCCAAATCCAACCACATCATGCAAGGGATACAACGGCAGAAACATGTCGGTGTTGATATCAGCGATCAAGTGCCCCGCGTGAGTGCTCGGATGAGCCGCAAAATAGCGCGACCCCAGCAGACCCTTCTCCTCCGCGCAGACAGCCAGGAACACAATGGAGCGCCGGGGCTTTGCATTGGACGCGAGGAACATGTGCGCCGCCTCCAGAAGTGTCGCTATCCCCGACGCGTCGTCCATCGCGCCGTGGAAGATCCCATTGCCGTGATCCGGCTTGCCCGTGCCGAGGTGATCCAGGTGAGCCGACAGGACCACCGCCTCAGGCGCCAGCGCCGGATCGCTACCCGGTAACTCACCCACCACATTGACCGAATTCAACGGCGTAACCACCGCCTCCACGTGCGCATCGATCGTGGGTACCAACTCGAGATGCGGTAACGGCTTGTGTGCATCCGCCAGCGCAACGAGCTCCGCAAATGTCTTGCCCGAGCCGTTGAACAACATCTGTGCCTGCGTTTCATCGAAGTAGGCGCCGAACATCTCGCCGCGGTAGCGACGCAGCTCCTTATCCTCCAGCACCATCCCTGGTTGAGTCCCCGCTGCCTTCTGCCGCGCCCAGGGAACCTCGCGGTTCCTGGGAGTTCCGATCTGGAGCACGCCAACAGCGCCAGCGCCCTCCAGGTAGTGAGGCAAAACCTCGGCGGTCGCATGCGCCCGATGCGCACCCGCAATCGACTCCGGCCCACCCACTATGAACACAACGATAGCGCCTTTGACATCCAGGCCTGCAAAGTCGTCATAGCCCTCCTCGGGCAGGTGAATGCCGTACCCCGCAAACACGAGCGGCGCTTTCGTCAGCTTGCGCTGCAGAATGCCCGGCGACAGCACGAGCGAATCACTGACATCCACGGCCGCAGCGTTCCCTGAGGTCAACATCACCTTGGAGCCGGCCGTTTGAATGGTCTGCACTTCAAAGCCGACGTTCTGGAAATAACCATCGGTGCCGGCCGGCTTCAGGCCCTCGCGCTCGAACACACCCGCTACGTAATCCGCTGCCTTGCGATACCCGGGACTGCCCGTCAGCCGGCCCTGATAGTCATCTCCAGCCAGTGTCTTGATGTGCGCCCACCAGGGGCTGTGGTCCTTGTCGAGCGCCGCCGGCCAGGCAGCCACGCAAACCGAAACAGACAGCAGAAAAGTCACCACGCGATACAGTGATTTCATAAACCGGCGCGTCCTTGTTATTCGGCCAATGCCCAAGTGTAGCGGGTCCGGGCTAGAATCGGACCGATGTCAGACCTCAGCCCCCTGTTTCCGCCCGGTGCATCCCGGTGACCTCCGTCGCGCGTTTTGAGCTGGTGCTGCTGCTGTTGACGGCGGTGATCATTCTCGAGCTGGTCGCCAGACGATTCCGGATGCCGCCCGCGGCCGCCTTCATTCTGGGCGGAATTGCGCTTGCCCTCTGGCCGCGCATACCCGACATCGAGATGGATCCGGACCTCGTGCTGGTGCTGTTCCTGCCGCCACTGTTGTTGTCCGGCGCCTATTTCACCGTGTGGCGCGACTTTCGCGCCAATCTGCGGATCATCCTCCAGCTCGCCATTGGGGCTGTTGTCTTCACAACAGCAGCCGTGGGATACGTGGTTCACTGGATGGTGCCCAGCTTGCCCTGGTCCGCATGCTTCGCACTCGGTGCGATCGTGTCGCCGCCGGATGCCGTGGCGGCAAAAGCGGTTTTGCAGCGGATCGCGCTGCCGCCCCGGGTCACTGTTCTGCTGGAAGGCGAAAGCCTGGTCAATGACGCGACCGGCCTGGTGCTCTTCCGGTTCGCAGTGGCTGCGGCATTGACCGGTACTTTCAGCGTCGGCAGTGCATTGGCCACCTTCGGCGCCCTGGCCATCGGGGGAGTCGCAGTGGGGATCGCCTTCGGGTTACTGGTCACCCGGTGGCTCACCCGGATGCACGATCCAACACTGTCCGTGCTGACCAGCTTCCTGGTCGCCTGGGTCTCCTACATTGTCGGCGAGCATCTGCATGTCTCCGGTGTGCTCAGTACGGTGGCCTGTGGTCTGGTCATGGGTTGGAAGCAACACACGGTACTGTCAGCAGCGACGCGAACTCAGGCAGGCGCTGTCTGGGAGGTCGTGACGTTTCTGCTCGAGTCGCTGATCTTCGTGCTGATCGGTTTGTCGCTGCGGGGCGTGCTGTCACGTCTGGGCGGAAACATTCACGCCCTCGACAGCCTGGTGCCCGCCGCGCTCGCCGCGATTGGCGCAGTCATCGTGGCCCGGTTCATCTGGATCGCCATGGGAATGTATCTCCCGCGGATCTTCAGACGCGAGCGGCGCATCGATCCGGCGCCCTTTGACATCTATGTCATCATGAGTTGGGCCGGGATGCGGGGCGTGGTCAGTCTGGCCGCCGCTCTGGCACTCCCCCAGGACTTCGCAGGGCGCGACTTCATACTCGCGACCACCTTCGCCGTCATTCTCGTGACTGTCCTGGTGCAGGGCTCAACCCTGGGACCGTTGATCCGCTGGATGCGTCCGGAAGGGTTCAAGATCCTGGGCGGGGCTACAATGCACGAAGATGAGGCACGCGCCCGGATGGCGCAGGCGCAACTCTCCGCAGTGGAGAAGCACTCATTGCAGCCGGACAACACCCACAAACATCCACGCCTGGTGGAGCAATACTCCTACCGGGCACGAGCCTCGGCGCGTTTCCACGAGTCCAAGGGAGCACTGACTCAGGACAAACGCGAGCACTTCACGGTCGTGCTGGCAGCGATCTCCGCCGGGCGGGCGGAGATCCTGCGTCTGCATGGCTCGGGCTCGATTCACGACTCGGTGCTTCATATCCTCGAGCGCGATCTGGATATGGAAGAGATGAGCGTGCGTCGCTTTCTGGGCGAAAGCGAAGCCGGCTAACGCTTTGGCGCGACCAACGCGAAGTACGCGCCCTGAGGGTCCATGCACTGAACGATATACATCGGCCCCGGGACCTCGTGCGGGCCATTGATCACCTTGCCGCCCGCCGCCTTGACCCGATCCGCCGCCGCATCAACGGCTGACACATTGAAGTAGTAGCCCCAGTAGGGGCGCGGAATCGCCGGCGGCTTCGTCATGATGCCGCCGACCGGCTCCGCACCGGTGGCAAACAATTGATATACGCCCATCTCACCCATGTCGTGGGTATCTGCCTTGGTCCAGCCGAACGCCTTCTCATAAAACGCGAACGCGGCGGGCCCGTCACCTGCGTACAGCTCGCGCCAGCCAATGGTTCCGGGAGTGCCGAAAGGCGGCAGCTGCGGTGTCTCCTTGGAGAGTCCGCGGGCGATCATGAATCCCGCCCCCTGGGAGTCTGAAACCACGGCAAAGCGAATGACCCCAGGAACAGTGATCGGCCCTTTGTGAATCGCTCCGCCCGCGCGCTTCAGTGTTTCCGCAGCAGCGTCAACATCGTCGACCGCGATGTACCCCATCCAGGCGGGCCCGGCACCCTGCTTGGCAGCGGCCTCAGGGATAGGCATCAGCCCCGCTACTCCCTGCCCATTTACAGTGAAGATGCTGTATTCCTTGCCCTCAGCATCTGCTTTCTGCACGCCCCACCCTACGACCTCGCCGTAGAACCTGGCTGCCGCCTGCGTATCGGTGGTCATGACGTCGTACCAGAAGAACTGTCCATGCATCGCCGCGTACTCCTAAGTGGGATGCACCAAGGACGCCTGATGCGATTCAATTCCGACAGGTCCACTCATTCTTTTTTTGAGGAAATCCAGGTCGCGGGGCTCGTGGTAAGCTGGTTGTAGAGATTGACTGAACAACCTCGCAACGCAGCAAGGAAGGCGCCATGACCTTCGCGACGGAGCCCGCCGTCATTCCGGCGGATGAGCTCGAACGACGCCCGCACGATATTTTTCGGCACCATCGCCCACTCGCACCACTGGTGAGACGCGAAGACGGCGTCTATATGGCCATACGAGCGAAGGATGTTGAGACTCTCGCGACGGACCCACGCACCCGACAGTTGGAAACGGAGATCGTGTTTTCCCGTGGGGTCAGCGACGGCCCTTTGTACGACTTCTTCAACAGCTCAATGTTGCTGAGCAATGGCCCGCTACATCGTAGGCGACGCGCGCCGTTTGCGCGGGTGTTTGCGCTCAAGTTGATTACGGAGATGCGGCCGCGGATCCGCGCCATCGCGGACGAGCTGATTGAGCAGAACTACACCCGGGGAGAAATGGATTTCATCACCGACTTCGCAGCGCCCATGCCGGCGCGGGTCATCAGTGAAATCCTGGGGCTGCCCGCAGCCGACATTCCCAGCTTCACCCATCACGTCTATAACCTCGCCCGTTCGCTGAGCTCCGCTTTCTCGCGCGACGATGTCCCTGAGCTGCAGAACTCCGCGCAGGAGCTCAGCAACTATGTGCGCAAGCTGTTGGACGAACGGCGTGCCCAGCCGCGCGTGGACTTTCTCACGGCCTGCATGGGCGCCGTCAACGCCGCGAATGAGCAGTCGCAGGTCGAAACGATCATGCAGATCGTGACACTCATTCTCGCCGGCAGCGACACGACGCGCGGTGCCGGAGCCATCCAGACATCCCTGCTCCTGCAACACCGCGAACAGTGGGACGCGATCTGCAAGGATCCCGCGCTGATTCCAGGAGCCGTGTCGGAAAGCATGCGCTACGAGCCTGCCGTGGGCTCATTTGCGCGCTTCACGCTGCAAGAGGTTGAGATCGACGGATGGGTCGTGCCGCCCAACCGCGTGCTCTCGTTGTCGACATTGGCCGCCATGCGCGATCCGCAGTTGTATTCTGATCCGGATCGCTTCGATATCACCCGCGGCGATCATCCCCGCAGGCACATGATTTTCGGTGCCGGATCCCACCGCTGCCTGGGCGAAGCGCTGGCGAAGGCCGAGTTGGAAGAGCAGCTGGCAGCGCTCACGCAACGCCTGCCGCAGCTGCAGTTGGCCGGTCCGCCCCCCGTGATCCGGGGTAACGGCGGAATCCGCTCTGTCAGGAATATGCGGGTTCGCTGGACCTTGCCCGGACCTTGATCGGCGCGGTCTCGGGCAATTGGAACAGCGCCAGGAGCCCGATGATCACCCCACAGAACATGTACCAGGCCGGCGCCAGGGGATTGCCGGTTGCCCGGATCAACCACGCGACCAGGAATTGCGCGGAGCCGCCGAATACGGAAATGGCGAGCGCATAAATCAACGCAATCCCCCCGGAACGCACTCTTTGCGGCAGGGACTCGGTGATCGCGACAATGACGGTCGCGGATGACAGCGTCGAGATGGACGCGAGCAATCCGCAAGCCAGGTACAGCGCGGCGCCCGTGCGCAACTGATCCAACATCCAGAACGTTGGAAATACCAGAACCGCGAGACACAACCATGGAATGATCATGACCGGCTTGCGGCCGAACCGATCGGACAACCAACCGCCCAGCGAATCACACACCACCCCGCTGAGACCGATCACAGCCGTGGCACCGAACGCGATTTTTGCCGGCATTCCCAGGTTGACGTTGGCGTAGGTTGTCATATATTCGAGCAGGTAGTTGGTCGTGGTCGCCGTGCTCAGCAACACGAGCCCCAACACTACGATGCGGCCGTACCCGGTGGGCGGCGGACCGTCCACTTCGGGAACTGAAGGTTGCAAGGTCTCGTCCATACGTCGCCGCATCAAGAGCCCGAACGGCACGATGCAGGCACCCAGCAACAGCGCCACACGCCAGCCCCAGGCATCCAGGGCGGCTGTATCCAACACACTGGCAAGGCCTACTCCCACGAGCCCGGCAACAAAGACAGCAAAGTCCGCGCTCGTCGCCTGGAAACTGACGTACAACCCGCGTCGCAGCGGCGGAGCGGCTTCCATCAGGAACGCCGTGCTCGGACCGACTTCGCCCCCGAGCGCAAATCCCTGCACCAGTCGAAGAATGATCGCCAGCACCGGCGCCACGATGCCGATGGCGGAATACGGTGGGATGAGTGGCAATCCGATGACGCCCACGCCGATCAGAAAGAACGACAGCAGCATGGCCGGCTTGCGACCGACGCGATCGCCCAGTCGGCCAATGACCAATGCACCCAGCGGGCGCGACAAAAAACCGACCCCGAACGTGGCCAGCGAGGCCAGCAGGCTCGTGCCGGGCGTATCCGAAGGAAAGAAGGCGCGACCTATCTGCGATGCGAAGAACGCATAGGTCACGAAGTCATAGTATTCGAGCCCATTGCCGGCAATGACGGCGAGGACCTGCTTGAGCGGCGGATGCGCCGGGGTCGACTGGGTTTCCAAGCTCGCGGAGCCTGCGCTTATTGTTCGAAGCTCCATCAGATCACACCCGACCCGGGTCCGCATTCAGAATTTTACATGGCCCGCGCACGCAGGCGCGCATTCATGGGTTCCGTATACACCCGGGCCACCCCTTCGCCCAGCACCGCCGCGAGCAGGATCGTGGCGATAAACAACAGTGCCACCGGGGATCTGAACAGTCCGAACAGGGCAAACACCACGAACATGTGAGTCAGGTAGACCTCGTAGCTGCGCTGACCGAGCCGGGTCAGGGGCGCCAGCACCCGCGGGGCGACCCAGCGACTTTCGGCCGAGGCGGCCATGACCAGACAGGTCCCAACAGCCAACACGGTCATGTCCAAGCCGGCCGCCTCCAGCCCCCAGGTCGCGGCGACATTGGAGAAGCCCAGGCAGAAGGTCAACAACACGACACCCGCGACGCCGGCGCAGCGCGACGCTCCCGTCGACAACGAGCGTCCCGAGAGCAGGATCGCCGTGAGACAGCCGCAGGCAATGGCGTCCATGCCACCAAGGTAGGAGTACTCGTGCCAGACATCATTGTCTGCCGAGAGGAGCGTGCGTGCGAACGGTCCCAACACGATGAATACGGCCAACACGCCGATCAGTCCGCGTTTGAACAGCCGGCACACCAGCGGGAAGAACAGATAAAACATCTCTTCGACCGACAGCGACCAGAGGATGTCCCAATTGCCGGGCAGATAACCGCGGGTCGCCTCCAACCAGTTGACATGGAATGTCAGTGCGGCAAGCAACGCGCGGCCGAGCCCGCCGGTCTGCTCCGCCACCACGAAGTTTTGCAACCCGGCCGCGTGCAGCAGGCTGAGTACCAGCAGGAGCAGAATCAACAACGGCGCGATGCGGGCAACGCGCAGCCTGTAAAAGGCAAGCGGCGCGACTTTCGCAAGCGCCCCCCAGCGCCGGATCGAGGTGGAGGTAATCAGGAAGCCGGAGACCGCGAAGAAGATCTGCACACCCCGCTGCCCGCTCCAGAACAGGGTGGCCACGAGTTGGTGGGGCAGTCCTTCGGTATAGGGGATCCTGGCCAGAAACAGCCGCATGTTCACGTGGTTCAACAGCACGGTCAGGATTGCGAGCCCGCGCAGGAGGTCCACCCCGTCGAGGCGTCTGGACAGAAATCTCATCCCTGTGTTATTAAGTGCGGATGGCATTCTCATTCAGCCGCTACCGCTTTGCATATTATTTTAAAAACCCTGTCCAGGGCGGTACGGGCTGCGTTTGAGTCACTGAATCAGCGCAATCCCAAAAAACCGCCGGCACCGGCGGTTTTTTTTCGCCTGTCGTCGGCACCATCCGAAAAAGAGCCAAGGTGAACATACAAACCGATGACCTGCGCATTCGCGAGATCCGCGAGCTCATCACCCCTGAGGAGCTCACGCGTGAGCATGCCCACACCGAGCGATCCAGTGAGACGGTAACCGGGTCGCGCAAGCGGCTGCACAGGATTCTTCATGGCCAGGACGATCGCCTGGCTGTGGTTATCGGGCCCTGCTCCATCCATGATGTAAATTCCGCGCTGGAGTACGCGCGGCGGCTCGCTCAGCAGCGCGAGCGGTTCAGTGACACGCTGGAAATTGTCATGCGGGTTTATTTTGAGAAACCGCGCACCACGGTCGGCTGGAAGGGGTTGATCAACGATCCGGACCTGGACGGCAGCTTCAACATCAACCGCGGGTTGAGCGTGGCCCGCCGGCTGCTGCTCGATGTGAATCAACTCGGATTACCGGCCGGGTGTGAGTTCCTCGATATGATCACGCCGCAATACATAGCCGATGTCGTCGCCTGGGGGGCCATTGGGGCGCGCACGACAGAGAGCCAGGTGCACCGGGAGTTGACGTCGGGGTTGTCTTGCCCGGTGGGGTTCAAGAATGGCACGGACGGCAACGTGAAAATCGCCGTGGATGCCGTGCAGGCGGCCTCGCATCCACATCATTTCCTGGCGGTCACCAAGCAGGGTCGTTCGGCCATTGCAACGACCACGGGCAACTCGGATTGCCATGTGATTCTGCGCGGCGGCCGAACACCCAACTACGATGCCGGAAGTATCGATGCAACGTGGAAGGTGATGGCGGCGGCTGGCGTTGCCACTCGCATCATGATTGATGCCAGTCATGGCAACAGCAGCAAGCGGCCTGAAAACCAGCCGCTGGTAATTGAGTCCATTGCTCAGCAGATGGCGGCGGGCGAGTGGCGCATCGGCGGCGTGATGTTGGAAAGCCATTTGGTGGCGGGCCGGCAGGACCTGATAGCGGGCCAGCCGTTGGTGTACGGCCAGAGCATTACCGACGGGTGCATCGATTGGGCCAGCTCGGTGACCCTGTTGGAGCGCCTCGCCACCGCAGTGGAACACAGACGCCGCGCCAAGGCTCAATGACCGACCCGGCCACCAACGCGCCGCTGGCACGTGCGGGCTGGGTGCTTTACGTCATTTCGTGGGTGACCCCGAGCTCGGATGGTCAACAGTTTGGGGCTACTGCGTTTGTGCAGTCGGCACGGCTGGCCTGGCATTGGTTGACCACAGGCAGCGTCGTGTTGGGAGCGTGCGTGACGTTGGGTTGGCTGGCCAACTTTTCGGTACTCCCGCGGCGGTTGCCCAACTGGCTGCGCCTCATCGCAATAGTGGCACCGTGGGTGGCCTTTGCCGCCGTGCTGGCAAAGGTGCCAGCACGCGCGACGTACTTTCTCTATTTCTATCCATGGGCAATCGGAATCGCCCTCATTCAAGCAGCCAGGTGCTCTTCGATGAAAGCCGCCAGCTGAGCCTTGCTGAGCGCACCAACCTTGGTGGCCACCGGCTGCCCCCCCTTGAACAGCATCAGCGTGGGAATGCTGCGGATGTGGTACTTGGCGGGCGCCTTGGGATTGTCGTCCACATTTACCTTCGCGAGCGTCAACCGCCCCGCGTAATTCGCCGCCGACTCCTCCAGCAAGGGCGCAATCATCTTGCAGGGTCCACACCACTCGGCCCAGTAATCCACCAGAACCGGCACCTCCGACCCCAGGACCTCCTTGTCAAAGGTCGCATCCGTCACCTGAGTAACCATGGAATTCCTCGCATTGACAACAGAGGTTGAAGGATATTGTTCATATTCAAAGCCGTAAATACGCTAATATGAAATGACTATTCAGATCTGTGAACAATGGACAAGCTGCAAGCCATGCAGGTTTTCGTGCGCGTCGTGGAAACCGGCGGGGTCACCCGGGCGGCCGACAGCCTCGGCGTGCCGAAGGCCACGGCGACGACCCTGATCCAGAAGCTCGAAGCCAACCTGGGCGTCCGACTACTGAACCGCACGACCCGCCGCGTCAGCGTAACCACCGACGGGGCCGCTTACTACGACCGCTGTGTAGCGATACTGAGCCTGGTCCGCGATACCGAAGAATCACTCGGCAAACAACACGCCACCCCGCGAGGCCGTCTGCGCGTCGATGTTCCAACACTGATGGCGCGATCCGTGTTCGTACCCGCCCTACCCCAGTTCTTCGCTCGCTATCCGGACATCGAGCTCGCGCTGGCGAGCAGCGAGCGTCGCGCCGACCTCATTGAGGAAGGAATCGATTGTGCCGTCTGGAGCGGCGAGATCGAAGAATCCAACTACGTCGCCCGGCGAGTCGGATTTCTCTATTTCGCCACCTGCGCCGCACCGTCCTACCTGGCGAGGTACGGCAAACCCCAACATCCCAACGATCTCAGCAACCACAAATGCATCAACCATTTCTCGCCCCGCACGGGCAAAGTGGCTGACTGGGCCTTCTCCAAGGGCGGCGTACGCGTGCAGACCTCGCTGCGCGGCTACGTGGCACTGGAGGACGAGAACAGTTATGTCGCGGCCGCGGAAGCCGGGCTCGGCATCGCGCAGATCCCCGCCTTCGTGCTCAAGGACTCCATGGAGCGCGGCACCCTCGACCTGGTGTTGGGCGACTGGTTTCCGGAACCCTCGCCGCTGTACGTCGTGTACCCACAACATCGCCATCTGTCAGGTCGCATCCGTGTATTCGTCGACTGGGTGGCCGAGATGTTGGGGGATCACGATGGAATTCAGCTGCGCTCCACGCTGAGCCGCAAAGCCGGCTAGCGCGCAACGAATCCAGGACGCGAGAGTCGCAACGGTCGTTGAGTCTTGCAGTACACTGGCGTTTGATTCTTTGCGCCGGAGTTTTCGTGCAACCGTCGAACAGCGATTGGGCCGCTGCATTCGCACTATTCGACCAGGCCCTGGATCTCGATGCCCAACAACGGGAGCACTGGCTGGGTTCGCTGGCAGGTCCCGACACGCGCGTGCTCTTGTTGTTACGCGAGTTGCTCGCCCATCACGATCAGATCGAGCAAGGTGGGTTGCGAGCGCAACTGCTCACCCGCAGCGCAGCCGCGGACGAACTGCCCGATAACCTGTCGCCCGGGGGTCAGGTTGGGCCCTACCAGCTCATTGAGAAGCTCGGAAGTGGCGGGATGGGGAGTGTCTGGCTCGCCGAGCGCGTAGACAAACTTCTCGATCGTAAAGTTGCTCTGAAGCTGCCGCACACCGGCTGGGCAATGCCCGACTTCGCCGCGCGGCTGCGGCACGAACGGCAACTCCTTGCGAGCCTCGAGCATCCGCGCATTGCCCGCCTCTACGATGCAGGCATCGGCACGGACGGACGGCCTTGGTTGGCGCTGGAAGTCGTCCGCGGAGAGCCCATCAACGCATACTGCACCCAAAAGAACCTGACAACCCGGGAGCGCCTGAACCTGGTGTTGCAGGTCGCGCAGGCCGTGGCTTACGCCCATACCCGCCTGATCGTGCACCGCGACCTGAAGCCTTCCAACATTCTCGTGGACTCGCAGGGTGACGTGCATCTGCTGGATTTCGGCATCGGCAAATTGCTGGACCCGGCACAGCCCGACGATGGGGCGACTCGGTTTGGAGCGCGAGCTTTTACGCCCGATTATGGATCGCCGGAGCAACTTCGCGGCGATGCGGTGACGACGGCCACTGATATCTACTCGCTCGGCGTCGTGCTCTACGAGCTGCTGACCGGTATACGGCCTCATCGCCGCACTGCCGAGATCAGTATCGAACACGCCGTTGCAACAGTCGAACCCCAGCCTCCGAGTCAGGTGACGAGGGTCGGCGCGCCGAAGCTGAGCACGGATCTCGATGCAATCTTACTCGAGAGCCTGGAGAAAAACCCATCTGAACGGTACCCCACCGTTGCAGCCTTTGCGGACGATATCGAGCGCTATCTGCGCGGCGAGCCCGTACACGCGCGTCGCGGATCCGGTTGGTATCGCGCGACGAAGTTTGTCCGCCGGCACTGGACCAGCGTGGTCGCGTCGGTGTTGGTGCTGACAGCCATCCTCGTGGGCAGCGCTGTTTCCATCTGGCAGGCGCGAGCGGCACGCACCGCAGCTGCGCGTGCCGAAGCAGTCGAAAACTTCCTGGTGTCGATTTTTCAACAGAACTCCCGTGACCAGCAGGATCCGCTGAAGGCCCGCGCAACCACCGCGCGCCAGCTGTTGGATGCGGGTGCGGCCCGACTGCACACGAGT
>Ga0181534_10000179_pt1 | contig 45043 bp, 38 predicted proteins | sample PEATcosm2014_Bin_37_FD_119758 | JGI IMG/M metagenome (GOLD analysis project Ga0181534, IMG submission 119758) | Peatland microbial communities from MTU Mesocosm Facility, Houghton, MI, USA - PEATcosm2014_Bin17_10_metaG | ecosystem: Environmental > Terrestrial > Soil > Wetlands > Peat | place... | reverse complement strand
ATCTGCTGCTGATGGCCGGCGAGATGGATAGCGGGCTGTACAGCCAGATACAAGGCGCGGTGAATGCGATTGTCATTCCCGCCTCGGGCGATGCGAACGCCGCACGCCTCGCGCGAGTGGAGACAGCGATTTATCTCACCATGTTCTCGCCATCCTACAGCGCGCAGTATTAACCGGACCCATCTTTCCCTAGTCCAGTTTGAGGAGTCAATCATGATGAACAAATTCGAGCGGTCGCGGCGGCAATTTTTAAGAACGGCCTCAATGGCTTCGATGGCCGGTATCTCCGCGAGTCCATTTCTGATCGAGCTAAGCTCGATTGCAGCCATGGCGCAGAGCACCGGAACATCGGATTATAAGGCCCTGGTCTGCCTGTACATGCAGGGCGGCAACGACGGCCACGGAACGGTGATCGCCACCGATACGGCCTCCTTCGATGCCTTTACCCAGGCGCGTCAGAACGCGCCGGGACTTGCGTATCCTCTCAGCTCCCTGCTGCCCATCACGCCGCTGACCCCGCAGAGCGGACGCACCTTCGCGCTCAACCCCGCTCTGACAGGGGTGCAGAATCTCTTCAATGCCGGGCGCGCCGCCATTGTCGCCAACGTCGGTACACTGGTGGAACCCGTATCGAAGAGTACGATCGGCACTGCCACGTTGCCCGATTCGCTCTTCTCGCACTTCGATCAGAGCGCCGCATGGCAAGCAATTGCCTCGAATGGCGGCAGTACAGAGACTGTCGGTTGGGGCGGCAGGATAGCGGACCTGATCGAGAGCGCGAACACCACCAGCTCGACATTTACCTGCATCTCGACCGCGGGCATCGCGCTGTTTCTTTCCGGGGAACAAACATTTCAGCTCAACTGCACATCGGCAGGTCCAATTCCCATCTACGGATTGACACAGCCGCTCTTCGGTCAGTCGACAAGCGCCGCTTTTCTGAATAATATCCTCTCCACCTCAGAGACCAATGTCTTCGCCAAGGAATACGGTGCGGTGATCCAGCGCTCCATCGCGGCGCAAAAACAGTTGCAGCAGTATATGCTTCCGGCAGGCACTGGCGGCGTACCGAATCCGCCCCAGTATCTCGATCCCAAGAGCCTGACGCTCATGGATAATCCGCTGGCTACCTCCTTCCAGACCGTGGCGCGCATTATCGGCGCGCGCGCGGGCCTGGGCGTCAACCGGCAGATCTTCTTTGTGGAGCTGGGCGGTTTTGATACTCACACCAACCAGGCAATCCAGCACGCGCAACTGCTCACGCAGTTGGGCGCGGCGCTAGAGTATTTTGACGCGTTGATGGTCACCGCCGGTCTCGGCAATAACGTAACCACCTTCACCATCTCTGACTTTGGCCGCACACTGACCTCGAACAGCAGTGGCACCGACCACGGATGGGGCAGCCATCATTTTGTCGTTGGCGGCGCGGTGGCAGGGCAGAATATGTACGGCCAGTACCCGGTTGTCGGCGTCAACCAGGCCGATGATACCGGCGCGGGAAGACTGATTCCAACCACCGCGGTGGACCAGTACGCGGCAACGCTGGCGAGATGGTTCGGCCTCTCCAATTCGCAGGTGGGGAGCGCCTTGACGAATATTGGCAATAATAACTTTGGTTCAAACCCATATCTGGGGTTCATGGGCAGCTAGAGCGGTTCTCCAATATCCATGGACTGGTTGATATTCTGCAAGGTGGCTTTTCCTTAAGGGAAAAGCCACTTGAGTGCATCAACTCCGCTCTACACCAATTGGAGAACCGCTATAGGTCAGTTCCCATCAACAAGGATTTGAGGCAAACAAGAACGGCCACTCGAATCAGAGTGGCCGTTCTTGTTTGCGTTTGACAAGAGAAACTACGCCGGTGAAGGTGAACCTTCGGGATAGCTCGGTCCGCCGCGGCTTCCTTCCGGCTTCAGTACCTGCTGGACGCCGCTGCCGGTGTCTGTCGGCGATGCCAGCACGGAGCGCATCGGAGGCAGTTGCTTGCCTTCGATCAGCAGCCGTACCTCTTCGGCGTCGATCGTCTCGCGCTCAATGAGAGCGGCGGCAATGCGGTGCATTGCATCTTTGTTGGCTTCGAGGATCGAGCGGGCCGACTGATAGGCCTCATCGATGATGCGGCGCACTTCGAGATCAATCTGCCGCGCCGTCTCTTCGCTGAAGTCGCGGTGCTGCGAGATCTCGCGGCCCAGGAAGATCTGCTCCTCTTTCTTGCCAAAGGCCAAAGGACCAAGGCGGCTCATGCCGTACTCGCAAACCATCGCGCGCGCCAGTTCCGTGGCCCGCTCAATGTCGTTGCCCGCTCCGGTAGACATCTGGCCAAGGAAAATCTCCTCGGCGACACGGCCTCCGTAGGCCATTGCCAGCCGGGTTTCAAGGTAATCGCGGGTCACGTTGTGGCGGTCATCCGGCAAAAAGATGGTGACGCCCAGCGCCATCCCGCGCGGAATGATGGTGACCTTGTGGATGGGGTCGGAGTGGTCGCGCAGCACGGAAACCAGCGCATGGCCGGCTTCGTGATAGGCGGTGACGCGCTTCTCTCCGTCGCTGAGCAGCATCGACTTGCGCTCCGCGCCCATCAGCACCTTGTCCTTGGCCAGCTCGAAGTCGTACATCGTGACTTGCTTGCGGTTCACGCGGGCAGCGTTCAAGGCCGCCTCGTTGACCATATTGGCCAGGTCAGCGCCGCTGAAGCCCGGTGTGCCGCGAGCCAGGACATTGAGGTTGGTGTCTTCAGAAACAGGCACCTTCTTCACGTGGACGCGGAGAACTTCCTCGCGGCCGCGAATGTCGGGCAAGCCCACTACAACGCGGCGATCAAAACGGCCAGGGCGCAGCAACGCGGGATCAAGAACGTCAGGACGGTTGGTGGCCGCAACCAGAATCACGCCGTCATTGGATTCAAAGCCGTCCATCTCGACGAGAAGCTGGTTCAGTGTCTGCTCGCGCTCATCGTGCCCGCCGCCCAGGCCAGCACCGCGATGGCGGCCGACGGCGTCAATTTCATCGATGAAGATGATGCAAGGAGCATTCTTCTTGCCTTGCTCGAAAAGGTCGCGGACGCGGCTTGCGCCGACGCCCACAAACATCTCGACAAAGTCCGAACCGGAGATGGAAAAGAACGGTACATTCGCCTCGCCGGCAACAGCGCGGGCGAGCAGGGTTTTGCCGGTTCCCGGAGGTCCTACGAGCAACACCCCCTTGGGGATGCGGCCACCCAGCTTTTGGAAGCGCTGCGGCTCACGCAGGTACTCGATGATCTCCTTCAGTTCTTCCTTGGCTTCGTCTACGCCGGCCACATCCTTGAAGGTGATCTTCTTCTGCTGCATCGAGAGCAGGCGCGCGCGGCTCTTGCCAAATGACAGCGCCTTGTTGCCGCCCGACTGCATCTGGCGCATGAAGAGGAAGAAAACCACGCCGACCAGCAGAATTGGACCGACATTGATGAGAATCTGGAAGGGAATGCTGCTCTTCTGCGGCGCGATGGAGAGCTTTACTCCGGCGGTGCGCAGAGCCTTGTCAAGATCTCCATATTCGGCGGGAATGTTGGTGCGGAACTCCTCGTTCGTCTTCAAGTGCCCGCGCAGCTCTCCGTCGTCAATGCTGGCGTCCTTCACCAGCCCCTGCTGCGCCTTCTCGAACAGGTCAGAGTACGTTATATCCGCAACTTTGTTCATGCCGGCGCCGCGCTGCACATAGCCGAAAAGCACCAGACAAAACGCAATGGCGCCAATCCATATCAGCCCGGTCTTAAAGGTAGAATTCAACAGTAGGCCTCATTTCCCGGCAGCTTTGGAGTCCAAAATAGACTCCTCCACTGCCCACTCACCCTTAGACGCCTCGCCGATCCGCAAAGTCACAAAAAATGCGGTCCTTTGTCGATTCCTTGTGGAAGACACGAAGAGAGCGTCGCTCAGTTGAGCAGCAACTTCGATTGTATCGCGAAGCCGGCTTTTATTGCAGGGTAAATGCCCTCATAGTTACGGAGGGGAGCGTTACCCGCGGCGGATCAGCGGCGCAGTCCACCGGGGTCCAGATCGGCGGCGAAAACCTGAATTTCCGCCGGTTGCAGAGCGCAGGATTGCAGCTCTACCCCTTGCATCCATAGGATTTGGCCGCCGACCTCCAGTACAGGCCACAGGGCGCGGCCTTCTCCGGTAATTTTGAGCCGGTCGAGAACTTCGCTCACCTTGCGCGGCGAGCTGGTGTGCCGAGGCCAGACCCGGTCGCCGGGACGCCAATTGCGCAGGATTGCCGTGCGTGAAGAAACCTGCTCAGCGCCCATTGGAGCAGCTATTTCTACGCTGATTTTCAGGCCAAAAGCCAGGGCATCGACCTCGCCGGGAATCGCGAAGCTGTATTCGGGCACTGCTGTGGATGCTCTCGGAGCGGAGATGGTCAGACGCAGTTCACGATGGCTGCGTTCGGCGCGCAGCCCAGCCGCCAGTTCCCTTCTCTGCCCTGCGCGGGCAGTCAGGGCCAGGTCGCGGAGGTCTTCCGTCGCTGTGAAATCCAGAGCGGCGCCCAGTTGCCGGGCGGCATGACGCAACAGGCGGCGTTGCATGGCCGGAGCCTGAGCGCTCAGGCGGACGAGGTCGATGGCCAAGTCAGTCGTACCGGCTCGTCCCCCTCCGCGCACCGGGCGGCCCGGCAAAATCAACTGCGGGGCCAGCGCGGCAATCTCGTGCCGCCAGTGCGCCTCTTCGTCACGAGCCAGCGTGGCCATCTGCGACATATGTTCTCGGAACCTGGGGTTCCAGCTCTCCAGCAGCGGCAGCAACTCGTGCCGAATCCGGTTGCGCGTATAAGCCGGGTCGCGGTTCGAGGAGTCCTCGCGCCAGCTCTGGCCGAGTTCTTTGAGATAATCTTCGACCCCAGCGCGTGTCGCTCCCAACAGCGGGCGCAGAATCCTCCCTTCGAGAAACTCAACCACCGGATGAATGCCGGAGAGTCCCTCGGTCCATGCGCCACGCAAAAATTTCGCCAGCACAGTTTCGGCCTGGTCGTCGAGTGTGTGGGCAGTTGCTACGGCATCAACCTGTCCGCCAGCCATCAGCTCCCGGAACCATCCATAGCGCAGCCGCCGCGCCGCTTCTTCAATGGATTCAGCGGGTTTCTGTGCTTTTGTGTCGGGCAACGCGGCAGCGTTCGTGTCCACCCGGGCCTCATGGAAAGGCAAGTTCAGCTCCGCAGCCAGTGCGCGCGCAAATTCCAGATCCCCGTCCGCTTCCGCTCCGCGCAGCCCGTGGTGCAGATGCGCCACATGCAACACGACGCCGAGTTCCCGGCTACGAGCCGCCAAAGCCCGAAGCAGCGCCACCGAATCCGCGCCGCCTGACACACCCACCGCCAGCCGCAAGCCGGGCTTGAGCAGCGAAGTGTCGATCGACAACGATGGAGCCTGAGGAGTGCGCATTTCAGAATGATACGGCGACAAAGGCGAGGTTCGCAGTCACCGTCAGCCCGAGTCACAGGGAACGTCCTCTGGACAAGCAGTCTTCCCTCGCAGTTGAAGACCTGAGCAGCAAACACCACAAAGATAAAGGGGGGCACCGGCCTCGCCACGCCATTGTTTTTGGGGCTAGAGCAGAAAGCACACACCTTCAGCGAGCGAAAGGCGAGCAGCCCGCCGCACCACAGGTGCCCGAGGTGGTTGTATACTTCACTGGTCATGCAGGTATTCGCGATACTTCCCGCCGCAGGCTTGGGCACACGGATGGCTGGTCCGCAGCCCAAGCAGTTTCTCGCCCTCAACGGCATTCCAATTCTGATTCACTCGCTGCGCGCCTTTGCCTCGGTCGAGCGGGTCACAGGCATCTATGTAGCCGTGCGCAAGCCGGAGATCGAGCGCGTCGAGGCGCAGATCGCCGAGTATGGCGACCAATACGGCCTCTCTGACCGCGTTCGCGTCGTCGAAGGTGGCGACAACCGGCAGGAGTCGGTCTTGCATGCGCTGGCCGCGCTGCCCGCCGAAGCTGACGACATCGTACTCGTGCATGACGCGGTACGGCCGCTGATCGACGCGGCCACCATCGACCGCACCATCGACGCCGTCGCTAAGCACGGAGCCGCTATCGTTGGCCTGCCCGCCGTGGATACTATCAAGCAGGTGGAGCGAACCGCCCACGGCGCGCTGATTACCTCGACAATTCCCCGCGAATTCGTGGTGCTGGCGCAGACCCCGCAGGGCTTCCGCTATGGACTCTTGCAGCAGGCATTTGCCGAAGCCACGGCGGATGGGTTTGTGGGGACCGATGAAGCTTCCGTGGTTGAGCGCGCCGGCCATCCGGTGGCCGTCGTCCCCGGTTCACAGGTGAATTTGAAGATTACTCAGCCGGGCGATCTGGAACTGGCCGAGTTTTATCTCCGCCAGCGCGGGCGCTGACCGCTGCATTACCCAGTTATCAAAATTGCAGCCCGGCACATGTCTAAACCGCTTTGTATCAGGGCATGACTTCAGTCATGCCGAGAGATCGCTTCACGGGAATCTCGGGCTTCAGCCCCGGACAAAGCGCAAGAATGGCCTCACGGTCGTTGATCAAAGAAGCAATGCGGTTAGAATCAAAACAAATGCTGTCATCCTGAGCGGAGCGCAGCGGAGTCGAAGGACCTGCTTTTCTGTCGAGAGGGTTCTCTCGCGCTGAGCCAGACCAAAAAAGAAAGATTGGCCTATGGAAACACGCATCGGATTTGGCTATGACTCGCACGAATTCAAGCCGGGGGTGCCTCTGCGCATTGGCGGAATGACCCTGGACCACCCCGAAGGCCTGGCCGGCCACTCGGACGGCGACGTGCTGCTGCACGCCATTACCGACGCCCTGCTGGGCGCGGTTGCCGCCGGAGACATCGGCAGCTTCTTCCCTCCCGGCGATCCCCGCTGGAAGAATGCCGACTCGGCGATCTTTCTCAACCTAGCCCTCGAAGAGCTGGTCCACGCCGGCTTCCGCATCGTCAACATCGACACCACTCTGATTCTTGCCGCGCCCAAAATCTCACCAGTAGCGGGCGAGATGCGCGGCCGTGTCGCCGACCTGCTCGGCCTCGCTCTCGACCAGGTCAGCATCAAGGCCAAAACCCCCGAAGGGCTGAACCTCGACCACGTCGCTCAATGTCACGCTGTTGCGTTAGTAGAGCGCGCCATTGAGCCGGAAGATCTGAAGAGCATGAGCGCCGTCATGGAGACCCAGGACCAGTTGGAAGAAGTCGTCGAAGACCTGCTCAGTTCCGTCCACGGCGCGACGAAACGCCGCGGCGGCTCCGTCTTTGATACCGAGGACATTACGTAAAACAGGGGTCAGAGATCAGGGATCAGTTTTTGCAATCTTTGGTGATTAAGGATTGCGAGTGAAGCTCGGATAAAGGAAGGAGCGGGTCTCTTGCGCGTGGCTTCATTCCACAGATTCCGATGCCTTGCCCAAAAGATACGATTGCTCCAAATGAAGTGGGCTATCGGGGTGCTGGTATGGGATATTGCCACTACTGGGACGTTGAAGAAGAAATCGACAGGGAGTCCTTTTCGCGCATTGTCTCTGATGTGCAACAGATCGTTCTAACTCTTGACGACTTGGGTGTCCGGCTCGCAGGACCACTCGGAGAGGGCTTGCCTGAAATCGAGACGGAGCGTATCGCTTTCAACGGCCTGTGGCACTGCGGTCATATCAAGAATGAAGACATCGTGATTCCATTCCCTTCTGCGGATGCGTCCGGAATTGGAGATTCAATCAATGCAATGGATGGTTCTTACTACGGAATTGGTACTCTGCTAAAGCATCGCTCATGCGACGGCAACTGCAGCTATGAGAGCTTTGAGATTGCTCGAAGATGCAAGGAGACCGGCAAGATCAGGAATGGCCGGTACTCCGATTCCTGCAAGACGGGCTTCAGACCCTATGACTTGGCAGTTCAGTGCGTGCTGCTCATCTCAAAACATCACCTCAAGGATCGCATTCAGGTATGGTCAGGAGGAAGTGACCTCCACTGGAACGATGCCCGGCTACTTTGCTATGTCCATCTGAGCTACACCCTCAACCAATACAAAGTTGATCGGGATGCCGGATTGGTTCTGACTTGAGTGGCGCATTTGGACACACCATTAGGAGACCTCTGCACAATGAAACTCCGAGCAATCATCGGTATCGCCGCCGCTCTTTCCGCTTCCCTTTGCCTCCACGCCCAGTCCCCCGACTGGAGCACGCCCGCCGAGATCAGCGATTATCGCACCACGCCCGATTACGCCGAGACCGTCGCCTATCTTGAACGCCTCGCCGCCGCTGCTCCCTCGCAGGTCAAGATCGAAAACTTCGGCAAGACCGGCTTGGGCCGCGACCTCAAAATCGTGATCGCCTCCAAAGACGGCGTCTTCGATCCGGCGGCCATTCATGCTTCCGGTCGCGCAATTCTGCTGGTCCAAAACTCCATCCACGCCGGCGAGATGGACGGCAAAGATTCCTGCCTCGCGCTGCTGCGTGACATCGTCATTACCAAAGCCAAAGCGGCATTGCTCGACCATGTAGTCTTCGTATTTATCCCCGTTTATAACATCGACGGCCACGAGATGCGCTCGGCCTATACCCGCATCAACCAGAACGGACCCGAGCTTTCCGGATGGCGCGGCAATGCCAGCAACCTGAACCTCAACCGCGATTACATGAAAGCGGATGCCCCCGAGACACGCGCCTTCCTGAAGATGTTTCATCGATGGTTGCCTGACTTCTTCGTCGACGATCACGTCACCGACGGCGCTGATTTTCAATACGATGTCACCTTCACCATTGACGCTACACCCGACGTTGCGCCAGCAACCGCAAAGTGGATTCGCGAAATCGTGACCCCGGAATTGGAGCGCCAGGTCAACGCCAGCGGCCATCTGGCCTTTCCCACCTACATCACGTTGAATGACGATACCGACCCGGCCAAGGGCCTCGGCTTCAACAACGATCCACCGCGCTTTTCAACCGGCCAGATGATTCTGGAAAACCGCCCCGGCATGTTAGTCGAGTTGCACATGCTCAAGGACTACAAGACCCGCGTCACGGGCAATTACGAAATCCTGCGGGCGCTGCTGGAAGTGATGAACCACGACACGGCCAAGCTCATCACGCTGAACCGCGAGGCCGATGCGGCGGCGGCAAAGCTGGGCGCGCATCCACTGGGCAATGAGAAATTCCCGCTGGCCGTTGACTGGAACGGCGAAAACACTCCCGTTCTGTTCCACGGATATAAGTTCACGCGCGCCCTCAGCGAGGTCTCCGGGGCGATGTGGATCAGCTACTCGCACGAACCCTGGAATGCGACCATCCCGCAAGCCACCGGCGCGAAAGTGACGGCTGCGGTCACGCCGCCGGCAGGCTACATCGTACCGCCGCAGTGGACGCAGGTAATCGATGTACTCACCGCGCACGACGTAACTCTACGCCGCACCACCACGCCGTGGACCGGCAAGGTGGAGCGCTATCGCTGCACCGGGATGCAGTGGCAGGGACCGCCCTTCGAAGGCCGCCATCCCACTTTTGAAGGCGAGGGCGCAGGCGCGCAACCCGGCCACTACGGCGCTTGCACGCTGACGGCAGAGACGATTACATTTCCGGCGGGTTCGGTTGTCGTCCCACTCAACCAGCGGCTCTCAAAAGTCGCCGTCCACTGGCTAGAGCCGGACGCTCCAGACTCGGCCCTGCGCTGGGCATTCTTTGATCCCATCTTCGAGCAGAAGGAATACGGCGAGGCCTACGTGCTGGAGAAGCTGGCGCGCGAAAACATGGCCAAAGACCCGGCGCTGAAGACTGAATTTGAGCGCCGCATTCAGGCTGATCCGCGTTTTGCGGCCAGCCCCGAGGCGCGCCTTGGGTTCTTCTACGAGCGCTCGCCGTATTATTTGCAGAACCGCCTCGGCGAGTACCCGGTGGGGCGGCTGCTCTCGCTCGATGGCCTGCCGCTGGAATAGCTGGATTGCAAAAGCGGCAGCTTCTGCCGTTGAAAGATTGTCGTTGCAGATTCAGCCGTTTAGCAGTACCTTGTTCGCAGTGTTGATCTGTTGATGGGAGCGTCTTCCATGCATTCTTTGGCGTTGTTCTTCCTTGCTCAATCCGACGTAGATAACGCAAAACACTTCTTTATGGCGATGCTGGCAATTTTGCCGATAATCATTCTGGTGGGGTACACAATTGTCATTGTGCCCTTCTGGTTTATCTGCAAAAAGGCCGGCTTCTCGCCGTGGCTTTCGTTTGTTTACCTGATCCCTTTTGGCAATCTGGTTCTGTACTACATCCTCGCCTTCGCGGATTGGAAAGTAGTGCCGATTCAGCAAATAGGCTATCCGCCGGCCTACCCGCCACAGCCTCCGTATCAACCGCCACCGCAGGTGTAGCCGCTGGGCAATCGGGTCGGACTGATAACATCGAAAAGGACAATCCTTTCCGATGACTGAAGAAACCCTCGCCCAATCTCCCGCCCCTCGCGTCCGTTTTGCTCCCTCGCCCACCGGGTACCTGCATGTAGGCGGGGCGCGCACTGCCTTGTTCAATTGGCTCTTTGCTCGCCATACCGGCGGTACGCTGATTCTGCGCATTGAAGACACTGACTTTGAGCGCTCCTCCGAGGCTATGGTCGAAGGCATTCTCGAAGGAATGAGCTGGCTGGGCATCGACTGGGATGAGGGTCCGTTCTTTCAGTCGCAGCGTCTCGACCTCTACAAGCAGACAGCGGCAAAGATTGTCGCCGGCGGCAACGCGTACCCCTGCTTTTGCACCAAAGAGGAACTGGAGCTGCGCCGCAGAGAGGCCGCCGAGGCTGGTCGTCCGCCCATGTATGACCGCCGCTGCCGCCGCATTCCCGCAACTGAGGCGCAGGCGCGTATTGCCGCCGGTGAGCAGGCTGCGATTCGCTTTGCCGTTCCAGAGAGCGGGGCAACGAGCTTTGACGATGCGGTCTTCGGCAAGGTCGAGTTTCAGAATTCAGAACTAGAAGACTTTGTTCTGCTGCGCTCCGATGGAATTCCGACTTATCACCTGAGCGTAGTAGCCGACGACATCGATATGCGCCTCACACACATCATTCGCGGCGCGGACCACATCTCAAACACTCCAAAGCAGGTACTGCAATACCGTGCTCTGGGCGCGCCGTTGCCCATCTTTGCTCATGTGCCGCTGATCCTGGGACCGGATAAAACTCGACTCTCCAAACGCCACGGCGCAACTAGCGTAATCGCCTACAAGCAGATGGGGATTGTGCCGGACGCCTTCCGGAATTTTCTTTCGCTGCTGGGGTGGACGCCGGGGTCAATCAAGGACGAGAACGGCAAGGATCGCGAGGTTTTTCCTGTCGAAGAAATTACCAGGCTATTTTCGCTCGATGGAATTTCCAAGTCGAATGCGGTCTTTGATAATGACAAGCTGGCCTGGTTCAACACGGAATATATCCGCAGTTACCCGGCTGATAAGTTGCTGCCTTTGATTGAAGAGGAGTGGAAGCTGGCTGGATTTATGCCCACGCGCGGCGCAAGCGAAATAACTCATGCAATCGAGTTATTGAAGCCCCGCGCACGCAGTTTGAAAGATTTTGCCTCGGCCTTTCGCGCCTATTTTGCCGATGAATTCGAGATTGATCCCACGGCCGGAGCAAAATTTCTTACTGGCGAAGTGCCCGCGCTGCTCGTCGAGTTAGCCGGTCGTTACGCCGCAGCAATGGAGTTTACCGAAACCTCGACCGAAGCCCTTCTGCGCTCCTTCGCCGAGGAAAAAGGACTCAAGGCCGGCGCGCTGATCAACGGCGCGCGCGTTGCGCTAACCGGCCAGGGCGTTGCGCCGAGTCTGTTTGCGGTGATGCTCGCGCTGGGGCAGGAGCGGGTGACGCAGCGGTTGCAGGCAGCTCTGAATTGATTCTCGTTGCGCGGGTCAAGCAGCAGTCAATGTGCCGCAACTGCAATCTGTGCCGGTAATTGGTAAGGAGATACTTTCGCCGGATCACTGTCCGGCTCCACCAGCCAGACTTTGCGGTCCTGGTAATAGCGGATCAACTCAAGGTCATTCTTCACATCCGACTCCCGTGCCCAAATGACTTGTGAATCATCAATATTCGCGGAGTTATAAACCCACTCATTCAACGGATAGTGCTGCTGTGAGTAGCGAACCAGAACAAGTTGCCTGCCGGGCTGGGCTTCTAAACTGGATTCAATCGCGGCGCGGTCTTTGCCGAAATCTCCGGGACCGTACCAGGACCAGATCCACTGTGCTGGCGGCCATTGGCGCGGCACAAGATGCAGCGGCGCTTCGCCGAGACGCAGCAAAGTCATTACACAGCAAAGAAGAACCATCAGCCGGGTCAGCATCAGCCCCGCCGCATTTCCCTCGGGACGCCAATGGCGAAGGTGGCGCATGGCCTGCAGACCGAGTGCATAGATGGCCGCGGTAAACGGAGCCAGATAATGTGGAACCAGGTAGATCTCAATTGCCATGCCAGCCATCAGGATGGCCACGCAGAGCACCAGAAACCGCACGCGCCGGTCGAGCAGCACACGGCGCAACATGAAGAGCAGCGGCAATAGCGCCAGGCCGGCAAAGAAGAACAACGTATCCCGGATCTTCTTCAAAGTGGCCGGAAAAAATCCGGAGATGGTCTGCAGTTTTGCGCTGTCGCCGACCTCATACTTGGTATAGAAGTTTCGCAAAACCTCATACCGGTAGGCGGGCGCTGGCCGTGTGCTTTGCCAGAGATAGTACGGCACAACCGCGTATGTAGCGCGGTCGACGGTGTAGGGCAGCGTTGTTGGGCTGCCGAATGCGCGATAGTCGTAATAGGCCAGCCAGGAACCAGCGGCAATGAGCATCGCCAGTGGAAATGCCGCGAGGCGGAAGAGCATTGCCGGCGACGGCCTGTTTTTCCCGGAATAGATCCAGCGGCCTAGCACGACACTTACCGGTATGCAGAGCAGCAGGCCCTCAAAGGGACGTGTAAGCGCCAGCAGCGCAATACCGGCAGCGAGGAGCATTGCGGTGCGATGCCGGGGAGCCTTCATCAGCCTGGGTAAAGCGCCCAGTACCAGCGCGCCGCCCAGAGCGGCCAGCGAGCCGCCGCCCGAATAGCTATTGATCCAATAACTGAATAGCCCGAGACGCAGTACCGCAATAAATCCGCCCAATAATGCCCAGGAGGGCGGAAGCCATGCCTGCAGCATCCAGCAAATGCCCGCGCACATCAGCGCGGCGGCGCACAGCACGCCCAGCCACGGGCCGCCTAACAGCACTTTTCCTGCAGCCAGAAGCAGTCCCTGCGCCGGAAAGTACATGGACATGTAGGTAGGCTGCATGGTGATGTGGATGCTTTCAAAGTGGGTCCACATGGCCGGGGTAGGGTTGGTCAGGCGGCCATGCGCGAACGTGTCGGCGGCCAGCAAGAAGCTGAAATCGTTGGCGTCGAACGGCGAGGGGACAGGGCAGAACGGGAGGATTGCCAGACGCAACGCAAGATCGGAAAGGCCAACCACGCCCCACGCCAGATTCCGTCTGCGCGCCAAGGCTCCAAATACCTGCTCAATCCGTCGGAACCAGGATGAACCTAGCGTGGGAAAAGCATATGAAGCCGCAATTGCAATCGCGGTAAGTCCCAGTTCACATATGGTCAGCGACGTACCGCTGGATGGCGCGGAAGAAAGAATCATATCTGCCTATAGTATGCTTTCGCCCTGTTCCAGGTGTAATAACACACGTATGCGCTTGCTCGATGTTTCAGGGATTTGAACTGGGGGAATCATACAGGCGGGATACAACAACCCAGCTGCAACTATCATGTCTCATCGCTGATTTGCGACAAACGCTGCCATCAAATCCAGCCGTTGCTTGAGTTGATGGTGGTGTACAGCGAAATCAAGCTAGTAGCAAAACCTTTCAAGGTTGCGACCAAGCCAGCTGCCAGCAACAACAAAATCAAGGCGTATTCGACCAGATCCGCGCCTTCGTCATGCTGCACCGCGCCAAAAAACTTGATCAAAGATGCCTGAATACGAGTCAGCATGGGGAGACTCCTGATAAGTCAGAATTGTTTGGAAAACTACTATGACACTGCGTTCGGCAGTATCACAATCAACCACTGCCGAAATGTGAGGGAGAGCCAATACAGAGAAATAGCCCTGCACAACTCTCCCACCACACTAGGTCACAGCTGTTATGCGATCCCGGCGAATAAGGCCCAAGGAAGGCTGTTGAACGGTTAGCGCCAAAGTCAAGAACCTAGGCTAGGTCGGCGCCGATTGTGCTGAACACGGTGCTGATCTTGCCTTCCAGGGTTCCCAGAGCGCCCACAAGAACGACAGCGATCAGAGAGATGATCAGGGCGTATTCAACCAGATCCTGACCTTCTTCGCGAACCATCAAGCTCTGCATCTTCACATACAGCTTCAACAATGCGTTGTTCATTTTTTCTCTCCCACGTGGTTTGATTTTTTCCCAGCTGCGGACTGGGGAATGTCTAATTGTACTGCAAGCCTGGAACCATTCCTGAGAAAAAAATCTCATTTAAAATCAGCTACTTGCATAGCTGAATCTGCTACGGGTGTATACATTCAATTGCAATGCGGCTTCCCCTGAATCCTTTTGTTTACACCTTGCGGCCCCAAGTGCGCGTTTCCTGGGGGTATTGATCATTCCAGTGATGCTAACGCCCACCGGCAGTCTCGATGCAAAGCCACCATCTTCTGCGAGGGTGACTGTACAAATATTGGACGCTGCAGTACCGGGTTGGGAAGACATAACAGGATTCTACCTCTTTATGTTGCAATTGCCGGCTCTCTTCGCGCCTTCGGCAGAGTAGTATAACGAAAGAGCGGGCGGCGGGAGTGTGGTTGCCAAGCCCGCGGAGAGCATGAACGAACCATCCAGCGAGAGCACCCCAGGGGCAACCTCAAGAGCATTGAGCGGCAAACAGAAGCTGATCCGCTCCCTCATTTTATATTTTCTTGTGACAGTTTGCGCCGCCGCAGCAGGCGCAATTGTGGGCAGTTTCGTGGTTGCCCTGGCTTCAGAGAAAGGTCCGGGCTACTGCGACTTTATCGCTTACTGGGCCGCCGGCCATCAGTTGGCGCACCAAGCCAACCCTTACGATGGAGCAGCTCTGCTTGCACTCGAGCAGTCAGCGGGGATGCCGTCCCGTTTTGGCGTCCTCTATACACGGAACCCTCCCTGGGTTCTTCCTTTGATTTATCCGCTCGGGTTTCTCAGTGCGCGGATTGCATTCTTCGCATGGAATCTGATGCTGGTGCTTTCGATCTGGGGATCGGTGCGCCTGCTATTGATTGTCTATGGCCGGCCAGCGACCCAGCGCGTCCTGCTGGGGTATTTTTTCGGTCCAGCATTGCTTTGCCTGATCACAGGTCAGCTCTCGCTTTTTGCACTGCTGGGGCTGGCGCTGTTTTTGTGGCTACATCGGACACGTCCATTCATGGCAGGTGCTTCGTTGTGGCTGTGTGCGCTCAAGCCCCATCTGTTTATCGCCTATTTCCTCGTGCTGCTGGCCTGGATCGTCGTCACGCGCAGCTACCTGATTTTGCTGGGAACAACAGTGGCCCTGGCTGCCAGTTGCGCGGCCGCATACTGGATCGATCCCCATGCCTGGACGCAGTATGCGCTAATGGTTCAGATCTCGAATTTCAAGATTGACATCATTCCCTGCATCGGCTTTCTGCTCCGGTATTGGATCAAGGGCCATGCCATCTGGCTGCAATATGTCCTCACGGCTCTAGGCTCGATCTGGGCGCTCGCTTACTATTGGAAACGGCGCGCAGAGTGGGATTGGAGGCAGCATGGAAACCTGGTGCTGCTGGTCTCTCTTCTGACCGCTCCCTACATCTGGATATTCGACCAGGCTATTGCTTTACCGGCGCTGCTCGAAGGCATCTTCCGCGCTCCTTCCCGGAACTGGCTGGCAGGTCTGGCTCTGATGAGCGCACTCATTGAACTGGCGCATTACAGTGGTCATTGGTCAGCCGCAGCTCCGTATTACCTGACGCTGTGGGCAGCTCCTGCGTGGCTGGTCTGGTATCTGCTGGCGAAATCGGCTGCGCGGAAGCTCAACACTGCGGCAGAATCACGATCCAGTTGCGAATGAGGTCGAATGCCAAATCTTGAAAAGAGCGCGGAAGATCTGTCGAAATCGCTCTACGGCCCGCAAAAGAGCGGCGTCTTCAACAGACGTCCCAGCCTGAAGGAAATCAACCTGATTGCCTGGACGCTCTTTGCGATGCTTCTGCTGCTGCCTTTCGGCCTCTTTATCGGATCGCAGATCCGCTCCGCCCCGGACTCATTTCCCCACTATCACACCGGGTTCGTTTATATCTATGGCCTTGGCCGCATCGCCTTGGAATATCCCGCGGCACGCATCTATGACCTGCCCCTGCAACAGAAAACCTTTAACGACCTGTCTCCGGCGCCACCTGGATTCTACGGACCGAGTCCTTATCCGCCCTTGGTCGCATATGTCTTTTCTCTGCTTGCGCGGCTGCCATTTGCCCGGGCCTATCTTCTCTGGAACGGCATTTCGCTGTTGCTTTATCTGTGCGGACTGCGCGCCGCGGCGCTGTGCGCCGGACTCCGCAATGTGCACGAGCGTTGGCTGTTTTATTGCCTTTCGCTCGCTTTCTATCCTTTTTTTGTTGAGGTCCTTTTCAACGGCCAGCTCTCGGCAATTGCAGTTTGCTGTGCCAGCCTTGCTCTCCTTGCCGACCGGAAATCACATCCTTTCATCTGCGGATTGGCGCTTTCAGTTCTGACCTACAAACCTCCCCTGCTGCTGCTGCTGATTCCCCTGCTGCTGCTGACGCGCCGGTTCAAGGCGCTGGCTGGGTTCCTGTCCGGGGCCGCTACGCTGTTCGCCTTGTCCACGGCATTGGCGGGCGCCGGCATCTGGGCAGACTACCTTCGCTTTGTGCGAATGTTCAGCCAGGTAACCGGCATGCACGGAAACTCGGGGATGAACCTCTCCAAGTTTGTAGATTTCTCGGCCGCATCCCATGCGGTCGCGGGGGGACGCACGGCGGTTGGATTGACCATCCTGGCCTGTGTGTCCATCGCTGCGGCCCTCAGCCTTGCGTTCTTGCTCTGGCAATCATCAACAGCAGATCGCCCGGCGCAGTCGCTGGCCTGGGCGGCAACGCTGACCTGGACGCTGCTGTTGAACGTCTATGTGCCGGTATGGGACTCGTCGCTTGCAGTCATCTCCATGCTTCTCACATTCAGCGCGCTGCGGGATCTTGACTGGAAACGAGCGACGCGCTGGAATTTGCTTCTGTTTCTGCTGATCTTTGCCGGTTCCTGGATCACGGAGCCAATTGCATTGGCGCACGGAGTTCAGGTCCTGACCATCCTGCTGACTCTCCTCGGCGTGGGGCAACTGATTCTCTTGAAGTGTGCGATCGCTCGGGGAGCCATGCTCTCGCAAGGTGTGCCGGTTCTGGAATAGCAGCGAGAAGATACCTTCTCGATTCACATCTCCAAGATTGTAATTCCGCACTCAGCTTGCCGGGGAAACCTGTTTGGAAACAGCTGTATCCCGGCTTGAAGTCGCCATTACAAATACGACGGCCAGCACGGCAACCACCAGCCCGCCCAGAATGTCCGCCACATAATGCCAACGCAGAATGAGGATGGCAGGCGTCAGCAGCACGCAATACCCGAAGACCAGCGCCGAAACCGCGCGCCAGCGGCGCAGGAACCAGACTGCGATCAGCGGCTGGGCTATATGCAACGAAGGGAATGCTACATAGTAGTCAGTGTGCGGCGTAATCCATCGGGTGTGATGGAAGAGCGCTGTCGCGTTGGTCAGCGAATTGCTCTCCATATGGGCGGTCATCAGCTGCGGAGGAAGACCGGCAGTGATGAACGGCCCTTGCGCGGGAAAAAAGTAAAACAAAATCAACGACAGATAGTAAGCGGTCACAATGGACCCGCTCATTTGCAGAGCGGCGCGCGGATCTCCATCCAGGCAGAGAAAGAAGATTCCGGTGCCCATGACGCCGAACATGCGGTAGTAGAGAAACTCCGCCGGCGCATACAGCGCGGCGGTTGCGTTACTGAACTGAATAACCGAACCGCCATGTAGCAGGAACGCGTCAATGCGGCTGAAAAACGAATCATATTCCGTGCAGGGGCGCAGCGAGACGATCACCGATGAAAAATAAGCCGCGATCTTGATTCCCGCGACCAGATAAATCCAGGGCAGCAACCGCCGCGACAATTCCCTGCGCGGGTCCATAGAACAGCGCCATTCCAAGCAGCAGTGGAATCACCACCAGCAATCGCACCCTGGCATCCCTGTACGCGGACCACGCTCCGCGTACGGCGAACTGATAGAGCAGCGCCGACCAGAAGATGGACAAAACTATCCATCCTGCGAGAAGTGTTGCATCCATGAATGAAAAAACTGGCCGCAAGCGGACGCTATACGCGGCTGGGAGCAGAAGAATCCAGAAGAGGCAGGAGAGCCAGAAGTGCCCCTGCCGGATGATCTGCGGAACTCTCATTTCCATCCTGTCTTGCTTTTCCGTGCGGCGCTCAGACGCGATTTGCCAGTTGGAATGTCAATTGTTGGATACGCCGGGGCCAAAAGCGGAAGCCTCCGGCAATGGAAGAACCTCGATCATGTCTCCGGGGCTTGTCTGCGTTGCGGTAATCGTTCCTGCAGGGAGTTCGATCACGGAGTGTGCCGAGAAGCAAACGGAAATCCTCGTTGCCGGGACAGCGCTTCTCACTTTGCGAACGCGTAATTTGCGGTCCAGGTAGATCAGATCAATGGGAAACTTCATGCCGAATGTGTGTACTGACTCGCACGGGATAATCCACAGCCCTTCGCCCTCAGCCAGCCCAGTACGGCCCAGCAGCCCCTTGTTGCGCGCCGAACCGTTGTCGGCCACTTCCAGGTCGGTTGCAAGTACTGTCTGGCGGGCGGTATTGACCACCTTCATGCGCGGCTGAACAACAGGAGGCGCGCCAAAGACAGCCTTGCGCAATGCAGCCATGATTCCGGCAGATTGAGTCATCGAACGGTTCCAGATCCTTTTCTCTCGGTCGTCGCTGCTTGCCGGAGCGCTTTGGGGTTTTGTACCCGGGAAGGCTCAGAGACAAACTTCCCCCATCCGTGGCGAGCGGCCATTCAATGGGGGAAATTGCAGAATTAACTCGATGCGAACTACAATTCTCAGAGAGGATGAGCTGGCTCACACTCTACGTACACCGTTGATCGAGCCATTACTTATTTGCCCGCCCCGCCGACATCCGTCATCGGTGTCTCTGGCTTCATGCTATCCTGCAGCTTTTCTACCGGCACGCCGTCGGTCTCCTCAACTTGCGTCGCCCCATCCGGCTGGCGCTCAGGATTGCTCATTGGGATGCCGGTATTCGGGGGCAGGAACTTGTTCGGGTACTTCAGCTCCGGTAGCTTACCTCCCACTGGAATGGGATCGACGAATTCAGGCGTCACGATAACAATCAGCTCGGTATTGGTGCGTGTCTTCTGCATCGACTGGAAGAGCTTGCCCAGTACGGGGATGTCTCCAATGAATGGCACCTTGTCAAAGACTTCGGTTTCGCGGTTGTCCAGCAGGCCGCCAATAACAAAGCTCTGCCCGTCCGCCAACTCCGCCTCGGTCTTCATCCTGCGCACGGTAAGAGCCGGCACTTCATAGCCTGCGACCGTAACAGCGTCGGCAAAATCAAGAGCGCTGACCTCGGGAGCCACCTGCAGCCGGATCGTTCCCCGTGGGGTAATGGTGGGGAGGAAGTTCAGACGAACGCCATATTCCTTCCATTGAATCGTGACCGTCGCTCCGCCTGCAGTCCCTTGTACAACTGGGAAGGGATATTCGCCGCCGGCCAGGAAGCTGGCCTGTTTTCCGTTGGTGGCAATCACATTCGGTTCGGCGAGAATTTGTGTAACTCCCTTGGTTTCCAGCGCCTCAATATCCGCTCCAGAATTAAGTCCGGGGAAATACGCCAGAATGTTCAGCTCATTGGACAGCACGGCTGTGGTCGCGGAACCTGCCAACTGGCCGGGAGAACTCGACGAGGAGCTTGTAGATGATGTTGCTGCTGAGGCGCCGATCTGCGGCGAACCGAATTGACTTGTCGTGATTCCTCCGGCCGCGTTACCCAGACCCAGGTCGAATAAATTGACACCCAGCGACTTTGCTTTAGAGCGGTCCACGCTGGCAAAACGAACCTTGAGCAGAATCTGCTTTTCCGCTGCTGGAACATCCACATAGAGCAGGTTGACAACCTTTGTGTCCTTGCCGCTGCCGGCGGTTGAGGCAATCTGCACCGCCCGATCGGAGCTGCTTAGATCCTTGGCCCGGCCACGAACAAAAATAGCCCCGTTTTCCTGGCTGAGCTTGATCGGCTGGCCGGGAAGCTGTACGGAAAGCTCATGGCGGGCGGCATCCAGCTTATCCGTGGACCCGAAGGTGTTGGCGCGCACCGTGACATTGAAGAACTGCCGCGCGCCGCCCTTTTGCCAGACAATCAGGCTGGTCTGTCCGGTGGACTTGCCGTTGATCATCAGCTCGGTGGGACTGGTAGCGGTCACCTCCGCGACCTCCTTCTGACCGATAGCCGCGCGCTTGATCGGCGCGGTAAAGTCCACGATGACCGACTTGCCTACCGCCACAGATACATCGTTAGCCGAGTCTTCGGTGGAAGTTTCTACAGGTGCGGAGGGCAGAACCGGCGGAGGAGCTGCGGGGGCAGCGGCGCCTTTCGCAGCGCCCTTCCCCGCAGGCGCTCCCGGTGCCTGTCCCGGTGCAGCAGCAGGAGCCGCCGGTGCTGCCTGGTCGGTGGCTGCGGCCGGTGTCTCCTGGCCAGCAGGAGGTGTAGCTGGAGCGGCCTGATCTGTCGACGCGGCAGGAGCCGACTGGTCGGTGGAAGCCGCCGGCGCCGTCTGAGTCTGATTCTGGTCAGCCGGGGTCTGCGCGATGAGCCTCGGAGCGCCGCATACGGCAAAAATCAGCAAATAAAGCGATGCAATGGGTAGTATGGTTTGCGCTCTCACTTTTTACCCTCGGAAGCTGAGAATTTTTCTATGCTGGGCGTGGAGCCGTTGTCCACTTCAACTGTGTCGAGTTCAACGGCTTTATGCCGGCCGGTCTTGTGAAGGGCAGGCGCAACCTTCGGCTTATCCCCGTAGAAAATGTTTTCCATTTGATTGCCGTCAAGCTTGGTGATCTGAGTATCCAGCGGGTTGCGCAGTACGAGGCGGATCGAACCGCCGCCCTGGCCGCTGGCCAGGCTCAGAATCTCAGCCTGCTCCGGGGTAACCAGCAGATTCACCACCTGCACCTGCTTGGCCTTGCCCTGTTCGTCCTTCTGGAATTCGGTGCCGGCGGACAAAACCACAATGTTCTGCAGGATGGTCTTGATGATGTTTCCCTGGTCCTGACCGTGGTTGCCGATTGGAGCGGCGGAGGCAAGTACATCAACGCGCGTGCCGGGAGCCGAGAAGCCCGAGACGCTGGCCACATCGTCCACTCGAACCGCGCAGGCTCTCATACCCGGGGGAATCTTGATGGTCAGCCCGCCGCCGGCGCCAATCGGGGCCAGTCGGCTGTCCATAATTGGTTCGCCTTTATAAATGTCCGTCATCACGCCGCGCCCGATCGCGTTCTTCTTGTCCAGAATCGCGCCTGCCGGAGGAGCGCCGCCAATCTCCAAAGTCGTCAGATCGGAATCGGCCAGGATGGTCCCAAGCTTGATATCCCCGGCGGCGGCGATGACATACGTCGTGGCGGAGGGCTTGTTCGCATTCGACTTGTAGCCGCCTACCATCTTCACCACAACAACACTGGCGATAAGAGCAACGATGAGTGCGATCAGGAGGACGGTAGCTAGTCTTCGGTTCATTTAGAATCCTGTTCGAACCAGCGGTACCGCCGGTTCAGCCTTCCTCAGTCATATGGCAATTGCCTTGCCAAAGTTATTATCCTTTGAATTCAAGCAAATCGGTTAAATCCGGCGGCAACCCGTATACAAAGTGTAAACCTGGGTTCACCACGAAGCCAGCGATTGGCGCGGAAACCAGCGTGTTCACAGCTCAATTCGGAACCGGCACAGCTACATTCGCCACGCGCTCCACGCCCTGTCCTGTTTATTCCCAAACTGACACAGTGTGTGAAAAATATGCACACCTTTGCTCAATGATGTGAACTAGATGCTCTCTGGACGCGCCAGCGGTCGCAACCCTTCCGGTTAAGAATGAGATTCCCTGCCGGAGTTTTCCCGGCACCCTGCCCTCGCTCCGAATAGTATGGAAAGAAGCGGGTCGAAAAGACGAGAGATGGAGCTGACCGGTTTATGAGCACGGCCACATCAATATCCCTGTTTAATGAGACCAGGCTGACGCGCCGGGGTCCTTCTGCGGTCGCGCTATCGGCGCTCTTCCATGGCGCTGGCTTCGCCCTGCTTTTCATCGGCATCACACTCACGCCGCCGATTGTCGAGCGCCAGCACCCGGACCACTACATCCTGCGGCTGCTCACGCTGCATTCTCCCGAGGAACAGGCTCGCCAAGCGGCGGCAGATGCAGCCAAGTATCCCAGCGACCAGCCGAAGGCCGAGAAAGCGCCTGCCGGCGGAAGCCCCGCAGCCCAGCAACCGGCCCCCAAGTTGGACAGCGTTCGCAAACAGACCCTGGTTCAGCCAGACGTGCCGCCGGAGGTCAAGCTCCCCGACAACGTACAGTTGCCGCAGGTTGTTGCCTGGCAGAAGCCGAAGGTGGTGTTGAAGGAGGTCGTTCCCGACGCCCCCAAGATCCCTGCCGCCGCCCAAGTAAAACCCTCCATCGATCTGCCGAACGAAGAGGCGGATCTGGCCGATGTGCGCATCTCCTCGACCCCATTTGTGGCCGAGAGTCTGGCGCTGCAGCCCCGCACCACTTCGCCCATTGTGAACCAGGCGGCCAATCCTAATGACAAGATTCCCGAGACCGCATCGAAGGCCGATAAGGCCGCGCCGGCGCAGGTCGTTTCCCTCTCGGATATGAACATGCCGCAAGGCACGACAGCGCTGCCCTTTGCCAACCAACTGGCCTCGGGTGCAGGCTCCCTGGCTCCCGGCATCGGCAAGGATCCTTCACAGGGCAACGCTCACGGGCCCAGCGACGCCAAGGGCGCGGGTTCCGGAGGAAGCGGGAACAAAAGCGGCGCAGCCTCAGGCGGAGGCGCTGACGCCATGAATGGAACCACGCATATCCACCCGCCCAAAGACGGGCATTTCGGCATGGTTGTGGTCGGCACTTCGCTCGAAGAGATGTATCCGGAAACAGCCGGCGTCTGGGGCAACCGGATCTCGTACACCGTTTACATCTCCATGGGAACGGCGAAAAAGTGGATCATGCAGTATTCCCTGCCCCGCGGCGAAGAAGCAACCACAGGCGGCAAAACCGTTCCCCCGGAGGCGCCCTACCCCACGGATATCGTGCGCCCCAACCTGGCCCCCGGCGAGATCAATTCCGATGCGCTCCTGGTGCATGGATTCGTAACCGAGGACGGGAAATTTGAAAAGCTGTCCATCTCTTTCCCGCCGAGTTTCCCCCGCGCCAAGTTCGTGATCGACGCGCTCAACCAGTGGCAGTTCCGCCCCGCCCTGCAACTGGGGCTGCCAACCAGGGTCGAGGTGCTGCTGATTATTCCCGAGACTTACGACTAGCGTCCTGACTCGAAATTTCCTGTCAAAGGGATAAGCTGCCAATCACCTTGACTATGTTTGGCGCTAAATTTGCGCCGAACATAGTCAAAGGTTCTCTATCTTTACTGCAACCGCTTCAATGAACCTCTAACTCGGAGACACTAGTTTTGAATTGTCTCTATCGAGGTGCTGGAGAGTTGAATGGAGCTGGTGAAAAATGGAATATTGGGTTGGAATGGATAATTTACCGTCACCTCAACCTGGCATCCCTGAGCGTATTGCACACATGTGCTGCCAGATGCGGTAGTAGTCAGCCAGGTAACTGTAATGTTGCTTGCCGTCAAGTTGAGGCCGGGGTGCGCCTGGGACAGTATGTAGCTTTGCACGTTGGCCGCTGTAGCCTGGCAGTCAAAGCTGCTCGCCGTCGCGCAGGCGCTAGTCCAATCCGAACCGCGCACCATCGCATATCGCGTCCCTTGCTGCGCGGCAGTCGCGACAAAATTGTCTGCATATAATCCCAGGGAGAACTCGATAATACCAAAGATTAATGTCAAGAAGATCGTGGCAGCCGCGGCGAATTCAACTAATTCGGCGCCATCTTCCTGGCATACGAGCTTTTTCACTCTTCGCATCCTGCCCCCTCAACAGATTCTCAACAGCGTATATCAGACCCACGGAGCATCCTACGGATTGCCGCGAATGGTGGCCGTCTTGGACAAAGTGATTTGGGAGGGGATGAATGGCCATGGCACCAATGTATTATAGGTTGCCGAGGCTTGAACCTGGACCCTATATACAACATTGCTGCCCCGAGTGCCGGTTGCCGAGCAGGTCGTCATAGCACTTGTGCAGCTTGCCGAGTAGGAAGTTCCATCGCTGCATTCACAACCCCATGTGGGCGTCGCCACAATCAAGCCCGACACATTCGGAGCGCTTTGTGTTGCCGCCGCGGTAATGTATGCAGTAGTGATCTTAGCCGGAGTGCTGAAGTTTAGAGCCGAGTATTCTGCTCCAGCATGCGCGGCGTTCGCCACCTCAAGGCCCACATAATACGCGCGGCCAAGGTCAGCAGCCCCCAATACAAGCAGCAACAGCATCGGAGTTACGAAAGCCAACTCGATAAGGGCTGCGCCATCATTGGCTTTGCAGAAGGCGCAGAAGCGCACAAGAAAACTCATAGACTACTCCGCCAGTGCTACGGTTGCTGAACCGCTGCTCGCGCCGCCACTACCAGGACAAACTCCCCCCGGCATTGAGGTGCAAGCAAGGGTTAAAGTTGAGTTCAACATCACTGAATTCGCAACAACCATGCCATAGGCAGCCGCAGTGCTGCCACCATTCAACGTAAGCTGCGCGTCCGGAACGTAGATTGCCCCACCCCAACTGGAATTGGAACCCGAATCCAGGATCATCGAACTGGTATTGTTAGAAGCCTCCCAGATCAACATACCAGCTTGAGGACCAGAAGTAGGCGCGCTCAGCGTCATTTGTGAGGCGCTATTCATGGTAAGCGCCCCACTCTCCATATAGATGGTCACGCCGGTTCCAGTGAGATTCTGCGCGCCTATGTTGAGGCTGCCGGTGAAGTAATATAGGCCAGGCTCCATGGTTACGGTATAGCCGCTCCCATTGAAATTGAGTCCCGTATAGGTACCAGGCTGCAATGTCGTAGTTCCATTGACTGTACCTGAGTTAGTGGGTGAATTGCCCGGTTGCGTCGGCACCGTAAGAGTGCCGGCCGTAATTTCGGCAGCAAAGGGATCCGGTACCGCCGAAGCGCCTACTGTGGGCGAGGGGTTAAGAAAAGCGCCGTTGCTGCAGTCGTTTCCCTTTATATTGAAGGAGCCGACGTTCACAGTGGAGCCGCTGTCCGCCATCACTGCCGGCGTGCCTCCCGTGCATGTACCCGACGCCGTTGAGTTGTCCCAGACGCCGCAGTTAGCGCCCGGGGCATCCGTGATTTTGGCGCCCGAGTTCAGCGTCAAGGTTTGGCCGGAAGTCCCTGTGACATCCATGCAGGGGCCTGAAGGTAAGGATTGTCCGGCTTCGGCCCGAGCTGAGAGTTGGACTGTAGCGACACCAAAAAGTCCCGCAAAGTAGGTTGGCGCCTTCTCAGAAACAACAGCTTCTACATAATTTGCTGCTCCAGCATTCGGATCGCCGGCCACTGCGCAGGGACCGTTGTTGAGAGTCAAGAAGACCTGGCCCGCCGCCCCGGATGCTGCCGCGCATTGCGTGACTAGCGTAGGAGCTGCAGGAGTTGGAGTGAGGCCTTCTGTCAACGCCGTCGTCGCGGCGGTTTGCATCACGCTGCAGTTTTTAGTCCCCGCGCATGCGTCGTACTCCAACGCTCCCGCCATTGCCGCGGAGTCGGCCATTGTCTGCAACTGGCGCTGCGTGTAGTAGAGGTTTCCAACATCTATAGCTAATGCCAGAAATGACATCAGTACAATGAGACTCAGTGCCGTCAGTACGAGTATATTTCCGCTCTCGTCTCTCAGCATCTTCATACTTCTTCCCTCCACGGAGTCCAGACGGATCGATGTTAGCATGAGCCTTACTCTTTGGGAAATAAATTCTCTGCCCACTAATCGAGCTTCTCCCTGTAAACAGCAGCGATTCCCATAGATGTACACATCGCGGAACTCAGATGTGCAGACAGCCGCCGCTCACTAGTACGGATAAATCGAGAGATCTTCATCCGTCTTGAGGCCCTGGAGGAAGCGAACCAACACCTTCTTGTCCGCCAGTTGATTTCCAGAGCGGTGATCGGCGAGCGCGAAGGCAAAGCCCACTCCATCCTCGCCCCAACGGACGACCTTGGCATGCACCGCGATCGAGCGGTCTGCGCTGTCTGCATCTTCGTCCATCCTCTGTATGGTCATCATGATGACGGTTCCAGGCCTCCAGCGCTCTTCGGTCAGCAGGTAAAGTCCGGTGGGGCTGATATCGCGCACCGGATAGCCGGCTGGCGCGGCTCCGGTAAAATAGTAGGCAACAAGCTGGGGCGATGGCTGGCGGTCCAGCTTTCGCCGGTCATCACTCATCCACTTTCCAAACAAGCTCTTCAGGAAATCCATTCCATTCACCCCTGCTCCAGGCCGTTTACCGTTGCTGGGCAGCATCTATTAACATGTCTGTATGCGGGCGCGCTCAGCCACGCGACCCCGCTTTTGCCATCATATCGTTAAACTCTGTCAAATCAGCGTAAATCTTCTGAAACGATTAGCCGCAGGCGGCCAATCGCACTTCCATCTCCTCTACCACGCCGATCAGCAGCCGGTCCCCCGGCAGGGTCTGTGAAGAATAGATGCTGTGCGCGGGCAGCGCCAGTACGCTGGCCGCGCGCACCTTGCCCGGAGTTGGACGGATCGCGGAAAGAGCTTCCACCGCATCCACCACCTGGCATTCTCTATCCAGATAGACGAGATCGAGAGGGAAAAGCCCTCCGCGAGAGCGAATCCCGTTGGGTGGAACCACCCATATCCCCTCGTCCAGGTTGAGCATGGAGCTGCTGATGAGCGTCTTCAGGCGCAGCAGCGAGATATCGGTTACCAGCACGCCAAGGCTAAGAAAGCACTCCCGGGTCTGGTTGTATACGCAGTGTTTTTGTCTTTCCATCTGCACTACGCCCTCCGGAAAGCACTTGCCGGCCAGCGCCGATGGAGCGTCCGGGCCGTCCGGTCATTCTGCGCAGTCGCTGGTCAGACGCAATGTCCCCTATAACCGACTCTAGGATACGCACGCCAAGTGGCATGCCCAAGGCCAAGGAAACCAGGCTCTTGCCGCCGAAGCGGCAAGAGCAAAGGAACAGTTCCACATTCAATCTGCCAAAATCTCCGCAGCCGGTGCCATGGTTTTCTGATTGGCCGGAGTTCTGGTTTTCAAGCGGGTGGCCATCTGTATGCGCAGCCAGCCGGTTTAGCGTTTCGGGTTACTTAGCTGCCTTGCTGCGGCGGCGCTTGATGATGACAAACACCAGAATTACCGCGATCACAGCACATGCGATCTTGATAATCAACGTTGTGTCCACAATGGCTCTCCCTTCAGTTAGTGATTGAAATCCGCTACTTGAACGTCTTTGAGATGGTGATCATCGCAGGACCAAGCGTAACCACGAACAGCGACGGGAAGATGAAAAACACCAGCGGGAAGATGATTTTAACGGTCAACTTCGCTGCCGCCTCCTCCAGTTGCTGAACACGCTTGGTTCTGAGGGTATCGGAATGTACACGCAGGGTTTTGGCTACGCTGGTTCCGAACTGTTCGGCCTGAACGAGCATGGAGACGAGGTTGCGAACATTCTCCTCGCCGGTACGTTCCGCCATATTTCTCCAGGCCTCCGAGCGCGGCCTTCCGGCCCGCTGCTCAAGAACCACCAATCCCAGTTCGTCGCTGAGAACCGGCTGCGAGGGTCCCAATTCCTGAGCGGTGCGCTGTGTGGCCTGATCAAGGCTCAAGCCCGCTTCAATGCAGATGACCAGCATGTCCAGTACGTCAGGCAGTCCTTTGCGGATCTTCTTTTGCCGCTGCGAAACCAAGTAGCGGATGCCAATATCCGGCAGCAGATAACCGACACCCAATGCCAGCACGGAAACCAGCAGTTGGTTGAAGGCAACCAGATTGGTAATCCAGACAATCGCCAGAAACAGGACCGGAAGCAGATAGCGGATTCCGGTAAAGAGATTAACCGCCGCGTCGGAGCGGTACCCGGCCATGGTGAGCTTCTTCTGGATGGTAGAAGCGTCTGCCTGGTTCTTGGGCAGCACCTTCTCGAGCTGGTCGGAAATGTTGCCCAGCGTAAAGCCGGATTGCTGCATGGTGGCCAACACGCCGCGCTCTTTCTGTGCCGGAGTAATCACGCTCGATATGCGCTGCAGCATGGCCTGGCGGTAGAACAGAAGCATTCCGCCAGTAGCAATCACGCCAAATACGCCAAGAAACGCCAGAATGCCAATCCACATACTCTACCCCTTTACACGTCCAACTTGACGATCTGCTGAATAACTGCGCTACCAAGGACAATCAATATCGACGCGGCGATGAGCATCTTTTGCCCCGTAGGGTCGGTCCACAATAAGCTCATTGTCTGCGGACTCATCAAGTAGAGGATGAAGCCCAGGCCTACCGGCAACGCGGAAAGAATCCAACCCGTCATCCTTCCCTGCGCGGTGTGGGTGGCAATCTGGCGCTTAATGCGGAATCTCTCGCGAATCACCTGTGAGGTCTTGTCCAGCACCTCGGCCAAATTGCCGCCGCTCTCTTTCTGAATCAGAATCGCGGTAATTGCGATTCTTAAATCCTGAAGGGGAACGCGAGTGGTCAGGTTCTCCATCGCGGTTCTCAGCTCGAGACCGTAGTTCTGCTCGTCAAAGCAGATGCGGAACTCGGAGCCGATCGGGTCCGCGCACTCGCGCGTCACCAAGCCCATCGCCGCGTTGAGGCTGTGACCGACACGCAGGGCGCTCACCATCAAGTCCAGGGCTTCCGGCAATCCCTTTTCAAAGCTGCCCATGCGCCGGCCGCGCTTGAAGAGCACAAACGAGAAAGGCAAAAATCCGGTCGCGAGGCCGATCAGCAGGCCAAGCCACAGCATATTGGTCTTGGCATAGACCGCGTAACCCGGCACCACAAAACAGGCCAGGCTCATCAAAAGGAAAACGCCGGCTGACCAGTTCAGATCCGCCTGGTAGAGCAGCAGCTTCAGGCGCGGAGCAATTTCCAGCTGCATGAGGATCTTGTTCATCCACGGCACATTGCTGAAAGACTCCGACTTGCGCAGATCGACGACTTCTTCCTGCTCTCTGACCCGCGCTGTTCCCAGCGCCGTATTCAGCGTCGCGAGCACCTTCTTGGTTTGCTCCGATCCTTCCGTGCCGAAGGCAAAGGCGACCAGAGCGACAACCACGAAAACGCTCACGAATACCAGAATTACGATAAGTGCCATTTCGCTTCGCCCTCGTCCCGCTAGTTAACTTCCATGGTTTGCTCAAACATGCTGGGCGGCAGAATAATGCCGGCCACGCGCAACCGCTCCAGGAACCGGGGGCGGATGCGGCTGGGCGTGAAGGTTCCAATCACCTTGCCGTCCGGTCCAATGCCCTTGCGGTTAAAGCTGAAAATCTCCTGCATCGAGATAATGTTTTCTTCCATGCCGGTAATCTCGGCGATGCTGACCACTTTGCGGCTGCCGTCGCTCATGCGCGAGACCTGCACCACAATCGAGAGCGCGGTGCAAACCTGCTGCCGCACCGTCTTCTCCGAGAGATTCATATTGCTCATGGCCACCATCGATTCCAGACGGGTCAAGGCATCGCGGGGCGTGTTCGCGTGAATGGTGGCCATCGATCCCTCGTGGCCGGTATTCATCGCCTGCAGCATGTCAAAGGCCTCTTCGCCGCGCACCTCGCCGATGATGATGCGGTCGGGGCGCATACGCAGGCTGTTCACCAGCAGTTGACGCTGGCGAATCGCGCCCTGTCCTTCCACGTTGGGCGGCCGGGTCTCAAGGCGCACGATATTCTGCGCCGCCAGTTTCAATTCGGCTGCGTCCTCAATGGTTACAATGCGCTCGCCCTGCGGAATGTATTGCGAAAGAATATTCAGGAAGGTGGTTTTGCCGGCGCCGGTTCCGCCGGAGATCAGAATGCTGATGCGGGCGCGCACCGCCGAAGCCAGCACTTCCATCATCTCGGCCGAGATGCTCTTCAGCGTCACCAGATGATTGGCGGCCATCGGGCCTCCGCCGGAGCGGCGGATGGACATCGAAGGGCCATCCAGCGCCAGAGGCGGAATAATGGCATTCACGCGCGAGCCGTCGGGCAAACGCGCATCGACCATCGGCGATGATTCGTCCACGCGCCGGCCAACGCGGCTCACAATGCGGTCTATGATCTGCAACAGATGGCGGTCGTCGCGGAAGGAGGTATCCACGCGCTGCAAAAGCCCGCCGCGCTCAACAAAGACATGGTCCTTGTCGTTGATCAGGATGTCCGAGATTTTTTCATCCCGCAGCAATGGTTCGAGAGGGCCGAGGCCGAAGACCTCATCCAGCAAATCATCCAGAATTTTTGCCTGCTCGTGAAAGCTCAGCGGCACGCGCATCTCGGCAATAATTTCTTTGACGAGGCTGGTGACAGCCTGCCGGGCCTGGCCGGTATTTACGCGTGAGAGCTTCTCCAGATCCAGCTTGGAAAGCAGAATACGATGTACTTCCGATTTGAATTTCTCAAGATTAAGTTCTTCCACAGTCCCCGACCTTCGCAGAAATGAGTTGTCAATGCCTTGGTATTGCTATCGGCAAAATTATCCAAACAAACTTACAAATCGTTTTTTCTTGTCCGGGGATTTTCTTTCCCCTTCCGGCTCTAGGCCGCAAACAGCGCGCGCCATATCCCGGATCGCACGCGAAATCGGCGTGTCTTCCATGGCCAGCGGCGTGGCCAGGTTCTGCATCCTGCGTGTCGTGGCATAATCGCAGGGAATTCTCCACTGCGCCGGCCGGGTAAGAGCTTTGGTGATGTGTTCTTCGTCGATCCCCATGGAGCGCGGCATGTACCGGTTCAGCACAATCTCCAGCTCCGGAACGCCGCTGGAGAAGAATTCCGTGATCAGCACATTGGAGTTGCGCAATTCCGGTACGCCGACCTGCGTTACCAGATAAACCGTAGAGGCTTTCCCAAACAACGGCGTTGTCGTCAGATCCAGCCGGCAACCGGCATCGACCACGACGTAGTCGTACTCCTGGCGGGCCACCTCCAGCATCTTGTCCATATCTTCCTTGGCGTAGCTGGTATCGGTCACCTTGCCCGGAGACGCCAGCACAAACAGGCCGGAGCTATGCTTGGCCACCAGCCGCGAGAAGAAACTGGAATCGAGGCGCGATGAGTTCTGCAGCGCATTCATCGTCGAATATTCCGCCGTGATGCCCAGGTCAATCGCCGCGCTGCCAAAAGGCAGATCGAGGTCGATCAGAAGTGTCTTCAGGCCCGACTCCTGGGCCAGCGAGACCGCGTAGTTGCAGGCCAGCGTGGTCACGCCCGCGCCGCCTTTGGCGCCCATGAATACCAGGAAGCGGCCTTCGGTCTTCTTGCCTTGAGGAGGTGGCGCAGCCACCGCGACCGCGCGCGGCGTCGGACGCCGCACCGAGGCCCGCACCAGCGCTTCAGCCATTACCCCGGGAGCAAATGGAGTGGTCAGGAATTCGCGCGCTCCGGCTCGCATGCAGCGCACCAACAGCTCAGAGTCGGCTTTCGCCGAGTAGATCATCACCGTGGCTTGGCCGTTGACGCAGATGCTCTCGACCAGATCCAGCGCATATTCCGGATTGCTGTCCAGATCGATGATGATGACGTCGTAATTCTGTTCGAGCAGCCGTGGCACGTCGTCGAGGCTGGGCGGATAGGAGGAAAACTCCCGCGTCTCGCCCGCCGGCCAGGCAGCCAGAGCGCTGGCCACCGCCTTACGGCGCTGCGCCTCCGGGCCGATCAGCGCGATCGACATCATGTTGGTTCCGAGAGTGCCTGACTCCTGATTGGCCGTCGACATGGTGAAATTTCCACTCCCTGCTGTTGACTGCGGTTCAGCGGGACCCGCCTTAAGCTGAGTTTCCGTCTGCGAATTCGGCGTTATGCGCATGCGTCTCCTCAACCTGCCAGGAACGATAAGAGTGTGCCAATAGCGATGGCCGGCGCATAAGGCATTTTACGCGATTGGGGGTTAGAGAGCACCAATTCCGGATGCGGTCGCAAACCCCGCCGCGCAAATCCGAAGAGCAGTGATCCCGTCCCGCGCAACATCGTGCCCAAAAAACCCGCATATACAGCCCAGCAAATGGCCATGATTCCTCCGGCCAAGGCAGTCAAAATCAACACAACTCCCACATGTTCAAGAGGACCGATCCATCCTCGATCCGGCGACAAAGGGCCAATCCAGGCGCCAATGGCAGCCATCAGCTTCACGTCGCCCATTCCCATTCCACCCAAAAAACTCAAAAAACCGTAGATCACGGCGCCTAGCCCAATCCCCTCAAAACTCTGTCCCAGCCCCTGCCACCCGTGCAGCCAAACCGAAACGCTGATTCCGGCCAAAAGAAAGGGGACCACCAGCCAGTTTGGAATGCGGCGGCTGCGAATATCCGTGACCGTGGCCACAACAACTGTCAACACGGTTGGCCACCACGCAATTGTATGCATCCCCCCGGCTCTCCCCTTTCCTGCTTCCCGCATCCCTTGTTCCCGCATCACGGTTCCCGCAAACGCATAGTCAATAAGAACATCTTTATGGAGCAATTTCCCACCCAAATCGATATTTGTCAAGAAAACCTTCCAAACTCTCCTCCGGCAACGGATTAACCGGCAAATAGTAAACAAACGTATACAGTTCATCCCCTCTATGTCCTAAAACGATTACACTCTCATGCCCGGCACAGGCAGGCCGATAGGGATCTCAGGCTTTCTCCGGTTCGTCCAAAAACCGGCAACCTGGAAGGAACGCTCACCGGCAAGATGAGGAGCTAAATCTACCCTTCATTTTTTTACGGTAGCTGCTTGTTTGGAGAGTCTAAATCCTGATTGTTGACCGCGGCGAACCTAACTGCACAACAGGCAGCTAGTTCTGCGGAGGCATTTCAGCGCAAAAAGCGCAGAAAAAGCGAATGGTACGAGAATGCGAGGAAAACGATTACTATTGGGGCCGATATGTAACCGTTTGGTCAAGGATCTCCTCAATTCTTTGATTGACAGTCACGCGTTCGGGCGGTACGTTAATTCAAGCGAACTGTCTCAATCAGCGTCAAGTCCGCGGTCAACCGTGAGCTTGCCGAAATGTGCAAGGGCGGTTATGCTTTCTTTTCCTGGCAAGCGACCTCCGCAAAAGATGTTGGCGACTTGCCGGTTTCAGCACCGTTGTTGTGTCTATCCCTGAGTGGATGACGCTTTTGTTGCCTGTGTCGAAGTTTGGGAGTTTGTTCATTGACGATCCGGGTAGGACTCTATTCAGATGACCGCACTTTGCAGCCGCTCCTGGCGTCCGCGCTGGGCGCGGAGTTTGCCGTGCTGACCGAGTCAAATGTAGAGAAGCTGGAGAACCTGCTTTCGGCCGGCGGTTGCGATGTCCTGATCCTGGATCTGAATTCCCCCCACGAATCCATCGTCGAGCGCATCATCTGCGCCCAGAATCTGATTGAATTCCAGATTCCCGCCATCGTCATGTCCGACGATGTGCTCCGCTCCTCGGCCATTGAGCTGGTGCGCCAGGGCGGCTACGGCTATTGCCGCCGTCCTCCCTCGATTCGCGATCTGAAGATCATGCTGCGCCAGGCCTTTGAAACCGCCAGCCTGAAGCGCCAGATTCAGACCGTCGACGAGGAGCCGGAAGAAGCCACATGCTGCGACCGGCTGATCGGTTCCAGTCCGCGCATGCAACAGGTGTATCAACTGGTGCACCGCGTGGCCAATCTCAATGCCTCCGTGCTGATTACCGGAGAGAGCGGCACGGGCAAGGAGCTGATCGCCCGCGCCATTCGCAATCTCGGCTCCCGCTCCAACCGCCCGTTTGTCGCTGTTTCCTGCGGCGCAATCCCTGAAACCCTCATCGAAGCGGAGCTTTTCGGCCACGAGAAAGGCGCTTTCACCGGAACTGTCGGCGCGCGCGAGGGCTACTTCGAGCAGGCCGGCGACGGCACGCTCTTCCTCGACGAAATCGGCGACCTCAGCCCCTATACGCAGGTCAAATTGCTGCGCGTCCTGCAGCAGATGGAGTTCAGCCGCCTAGGCAGCACCCGGCTCATCCCGTTGCGCGCCCGGCTGATCTTCGCTACCCATCAGGATCTGGGCACCATGATCGGCGACGGTAGATTCCGCCAGGATCTGTACTACCGAATCAACGTAATGAAGATCGACGCGCCGCCCTTGCGCGAGCGCCCCGATGATGTCGAGCAGATTGCAAAGCACTTCCTGCAGATGTATTCGCGGATGTATCAGAAGCCGATGAACGGCATTGACCCCGCCGCGCTGGTCGCCTTGTGCGATTACGCTTGGCCGGGCAACGTGCGTGAGCTGGAAAACACCATGCAGAGCGCCATCATCATGGCCCATGGCCAGACTCTGAAGCTGACCGACCTCCCGTTGCCGCTGCAAGGGGAAAATGTTGTCGATATCGGCGACTTCCAGCCCGCCGGCTCCTTTGAGCGGCAGTTGCGCGATTACAAGATGAAACTGGCCGTGCAGGCAGTACGCGACAACAACGGCAACAAGACTTTGGCCGCGCGCAGCCTGTGCATCTCGCGCGCTTATCTGCACAGGCTTCTGCGCCAGGCTGGCGAAGACCGCCTGCTGGCCGAGCCTGAGTCAGTTGAGAAGCGCGCCATTCACACCGCCTGAGCGCTTTCCTGTTCCTCTTTCTAACTCACCTATCTCTGGTATCTGGCCAAGCGGTCACTCACCTCCGAATAACTGTCTGCGTTTGCCTGCTGCGCTTGCAGCGTACAGGGATTGAACGTTTGCAAAAAATCCGTATCTCTAGACCTTTCATCTGAGTGCCAGCAAGCACGGTTCCGCTGAATGTATCGTTCTAGGAAACGCAAAGGGTACCCATAACCAGCAGAATCGCCGCGACAGTGACCAACTTGTGCGAAAAATTGCGAGGCGGTACGCGTCACTTACCTGCTTAGACATCGAGAGCGCACCGAAGTTGCATTAGAAAGTGAAACTGCGTTGAAGATCGTTACAGAAAATTTTGCCGCTGCTGCATTTTCGATTCCGCTCTTTGCAGAAACCGCTATGCTGAACGGCTTTTCCTGTTCCGGGGCCCCCAGCGACAGGCGTTTGACGCTGAGGTGGAAGTAAAAGCCACCTCGCACGATCTCCAAACGTCAGCAAGTGAATCGAAAATCCTTTAACGTTCGATGAACAATCCCTTCACTCCAGCAAATCCTATCCTTCGATACTCCGGCATGAGGCTGCATAGCCTCTGCTGGAAATACTAAAAAAGGACCTCTGTCGTTCTTGAGCCTGTATCGGGAACCGGAGTTGTGATTTCGCCCTCTGCTGTCTTGTCCGGTCAGCTCGTTGTAGAGATAGTGAACTCTGACAGATAGGTTTCTGACACCGGACGCGCACGCTCGTTCGCTCTGATCTCAAGCCTTCCCCTGGGCCAATCTGTTTCTCCGTGTCATCTGGAAGAAGACGATCCCGCGGCGCTCTGCCCTGCGGCCGGCAACAGCACGCAACCTTCGAAATCGGGGTATCGGAATGGGTATTATTTGCAAGTTCACCGCAGATTGCAGATTGGAGGCCACGGAGAGCGCGATGCCCCGTCAGGCCATTACAATCTCGCCGGACGAAGAACTCAGCGCCCGCATAAAGCGCGGAAGATTTCCGCTCAGACGGGGCAGGTTCTGTGCAACAGCAATGGCAATCCTGCTTTTGCTGGCCGCCGAATCGCAGACCGCATCCGCAATTCCAGCCTTTGCAAAGAAAACGGGGCTTCGCTGTTCCGCCTGCCATGAGGCCTGGCCCAAGCTCAACGCCTTTGGCCAGAACTTCCGCGATAACGGATACCAGATCGGTAACGAGCGCGACTCCCCGCGCTATATTTCGCCGCTCTATTGGCCGGCCGGGGTTCGTTACACGCCGCAGTGGCACAGAGAGCGGAACAGCGCCCAGGCCACCAATCAATCCGCCAGCGGCGTTCAACCCCTTTCGACGCAGGGTTTCGATCTCTCGGGCATCGATCTGTGGACTGCCGGGATATTGGAAAAGAACATCTCGTTTCTGGTGCTGCCCTCCTCCGACGAATACGGAAACTTCCATTTCGAGTCCGGCTGGGTGCGCTTTGACAACCTGCACCAGAAGCCCTGGCTGAACGTCAAGGCGGGCAAGTTCGAACTGGATGAGATGATCTCCGAGAAACGCATGCTGACCCTCTCGCAGGTTGGCGGCATCTATCAGATCTACCACTATCTTCCACTGGTCGATCCCCAGGCATTCGCCGCGTCAACACAGGCTGCGGGCGAAACCGGAGTCAGCACCACCGGCTTCGGGCTGGGCGACAACCAGCTTGGGCTGGAATTTGCCAGCCACTCGCATGACGACTACACCCGCTTCTCAGCCGCCCTGCTCACCAGCAGCGACGGTAATGTAAACCTGCCCACCAGCAAGGCCTATGACACCTTTCTCGCGGCCAGCCGACAGATCAATATCAACAGCCTTGGGCCGGAGACCTTCGGCGCCTTCAGCTACATCGGCCAGTCGCCCACGCGCTATCTCACGCAGACACCTTCTGGCGGAGGCGCTCCGGTGAATATCGCAGGCAGCGGCTACGGGAACAAGACCTTCACGCGCACCGGCGGCTTTGTGATGTTCTCGGCAAAGAAGCTGGATGTAGTTCCGATGTTCACGCACGCAACAGAGAGCGTCAACATCGCGCTGGGAATTCCCTCGAACGACACTCTGCCCGCCGGCGTGCGGAATCCGAGCTGGAATGGCCGGATGCTGGAACTTTACTACACGCAGAATCTCCAGTTCATCGTGATCGCCCGGTATGAAGACATCCGCAACTCACGCCAGATATTCGCCTCAAGCGCAGGCAACTTTGGCGACATGGATGTCGAGACCATCGCCTTCCGCTGGATGCCCTTCATGCATAGCCGCGCCGGTCTGGCCATTGCGCCCGAGTACTCGAAGTCGCATCAGATCGGCGCATCGGCGATCGGATCCAATCAGACACTGACCAGCGCATTCATCGGCCTGGACTTTGCATTTTAGCCGTCAGCGCATTTGACCGTCAGGAGGATTTTATGAAGGTTTTTCGTGGGATGTCGGTTGGCGTGATTGCTCTGGGAGCGGTTCTCTGCGTGGCCGGGCAGCAGCCTCAGAAAGCTAAGCTCTCCGGGAACTTTGCAAATGGAAAGGAGCAATTCCCCCGCTACTGCAACGGATGCCACGGCGTCCGCGGCGACGGCAAGGGAACGCTGGCGCCCTACCTTGATCCCAAACCCCGCGACTACACAATGGGAATCTTCAAGTGCCGTTCCACCCCCACTGGAGCGCTGCCGACGGACGAAGACATCTACGACACCATGACTCGCGGATTCGTGACCGCGGCCATGCCTCCCTGGGCATCGCTGCCTCCCCAGCTCCGCATGGATATTGTGGTCTATTTGAAGGGATTCTCGCCGCGCTTTGCCCATGAAGCGCCGGGAATACCCATCACGATCCCAGGCGAGACTGCGATTACGATTGATAGCATCAAACGCGGATCCGGCTTATACAAAAAACTCGAATGTGCAAAGTGCCATGGCGCGTCTGGTCATGGTAATGGGCCGGATGCACCCACCCTCGTGAATATCAAGCACGAGCCGCTTCCTCCCTATGACTTTACCGCAACGGAGCGATTCAAATGCGGTGTGACGAATCGCGATCTGTATCGCACGTTCATGACAGGTATGGATGGCAGCCCAATGGTCTCGTATGCCGACAAGCTGACGCCGGATGATGCCTGGGATCTGGTTCATTATGTGCGAACCTTGCAAACTACTCGTAAGAGCGAGGAGAACCGCGTCCTGGAAACGGCAGGGGGCGAAAAAAGCCTCAATGCCGCCCACCCTTAAGCGCTGTTTTATCCGTTGCCTCGCAATCAGGAAATGAGGACTCTATTTTCAGGTCGGCACACCACCCCAGCACTCATTCCTCTGGCCGTGCCTAAAAAACCCACAGGCTGCCCAGCACCAGCAAAATCGCCGCAACGGTCACCGATTGGTAGGCCAGATCGGCAGGAGCACGGGCAGCGATGATCTTGGATGCAGTATCGGCCAGAAGATTCGCGCTGTTTTGAAGAAGATGCATCGTCGGCCTGCCTTTCTACGCCTTGCGGCAAAGGTTATGCAAAAAATTACGAGACCGGTGCGCGCCATTTATCTGCTTAGACACCTGGAGCGCGCCGAAGTTGCATAAGAATGTGAAACTGGGTTGAAGATCGTTTCAAGAATTTCTGCCGGTATCGTGCTTATCGTCGCCATGAGAGAAATATCCAAGCCTTCGCTTGTGGAGAATGCAGAGCAGAGGTTCCCTCGGTAACAGGTGTAGAATTCCTTTCGTGAGCGCCCCTCTGAAACTTGTTCCCGATGCAGATTCCTCCACCTCCTCCCCCCGCCCGCAGGAGCGCAGCTGGCTGCCGATGGCCATCGCCGCCGGGGTCGTGCTCGTGGTTGTCGCCGTAGGAGTGTTTCTGCTGGAGCACGGCCGAAAGGGCAAAATTGTGACGCCGGTCTCTGCCCAGCCAGACGCCTACGCGGCCAGCTTGCCTGTGACGCGCCTGGCCATGAGCGAGAGCGGCAACCTGGCCGGCGGTAAGCTTACCTATCTCGACGGGCACATCGCCAATCAGGGCAACCGCACGGTGACCGGGATAACCGTGCAGGTGCTCTTTCGCGATATGGCCCAGGAGGTCACCCAGAACGAGACCCTTTCCCTGAAGTTCATCCGCACCCGGGAGCCGGAGGTCGATCTGGAGCCGGTCTCCGCTGAGCCGCTGCAACCTGCTCAGGAAAAGGATTTCCGGCTGATCTTCGATGCAGTCAGCCCAGACTGGAATGGCGCTTACCCGGAAATGCGGGTGATCAAGGTGGAAACAAAGTAGCTGCCACTCCCCCAATACCCGGTCGGGCTTTCTCCCTCAAGTACTGCGGCGTTTCATTTGGACCAGCAGCGCCAACCCACTCTTACTGTGTAGAAAGTGCCCGGATCAGAAAATATTACATAGCGGAAACAAGTTCCCCGCTGAAAAACGTACCGCTCCTCGCCCCGCCTATGCGCTGCAAATAAAAGATACACAACGGGATATTTATTTGGCCGCGCCGTTGCGCGCTTTGGCACGGCCTTTGCTATCTATAGGGCGAGCGCATCAATGGCTCAACCGCTTGGCAGTCGCGGAATTGATACTGCGAGGAATCCCCCAGATATGACCATCAAGGCGACAACCCGGAACTTGTTCCCCAGCCAGATTGCAGTATTCGCGCTGGCAACTGCGATTGGCATCCCGGCATATGCGCAGCAAACGCCGTCTAGCCAGACTCCGCAAAGCGCACCTCCCTCTCCTTCGGCTACGCAGGCGTCCTCCCACGCTACGAATGGCCCGAAGGAGGGGTTCTGGGGACGTGTGAATCCCTTTGCAGGCAAAAAATGGGTCCACAAGCAGACGGATCCCATCAACGACCGGCTCAGCGAACTGGATGACGTCAACGCCAAGAACGGTAAGGACATTCAGGATGTGGATGGCCGGGCGCAGGCAGGAATTCGTCACGCGCAGGGCACGGCTGACGCAGCCAATGAGGCGGCGAACGCTGCCAACGATCAGGCCGGCAAGGCTGGTTTGACGGCGCAAAATGCTTCCGGGCACGTTGACAAGTTGAACTCGACGGTCAACGGTTTGGATCAGTATCACCAGAGCAGTGAGTTGGAAGTAGCCTTCCGCGGTGGCCTGCCGACACTATCGGTGGCAGCGCGTAAGCAACTGGACGATCTGGCAACAACATTGGCCGGACGCCAGGGATACATTCTGGAGCTGGAAGCACACTCTCCGGCAGCCGGCGCGGCTGGCATCCAGAACTCAGAGCGGTTGGCCGAGGCGGTCAAGCGCTACCTTGTAACAGAACATGAGATTCCCGTCTACCGTTTGCACTCCGTCGCTCTGGGCAATGCCCAGAACGCCGTATCCGGCGCATCCACTGTGACCCCGGTACGGACCAGCAACGTGCATATCCGGTTGATGGAAAACAGTTTGGCGGCCCAGGGAGCCGCATCGCCCCAGGATGCCTCTCCCCGCACAGGTTCGGAGCGGCCCTAAATCCGCGTAGCCCATCCCCCCGGAGGCTCCTGTCCGTTCCTGCGGCCCTAGCCGTAAGGCCGCCAACCAAGCTCTCGAAACACGAGAGAACCAAGGCAACTTGGCCCCCGTTAATGACGGGGGCCGTTTTTTTTGTGTTTTACGCTTCAGCTTCAGGTTGCCTTGATGATTGAGTAGTGCTTCGCGTCAATACCGCTGAGGAGCTTGCGGGGCAACGGTACTACTTTTGGGGCGTCGACTTTCTGGATATAGGAGGCCGCGAGGGCGTTTTCCAGTACAAATCAAGGGTCCTAGTTTGGTCGAGCGCACAATCAATATCCTGGTGAACGTTATTGGACGTGGCGCAGGCCGCCTTGCCGAGCAACCGCCTCAGAGTAGGCCCTTGCTGCCACTTTGTCACGAGCAAATCTCTCAGCGGTCAACCCGTTCTTGTTCTTCCGGTCAGTAAAAACTCCGCCGCCTTTAGAAAAGGCAGTTATCGCGTCCGCGCCCATGGTCACAGCCCAAAAAGCAGCTGATCCTAATGTTTGATCCTCTGTCTCTGAGAACTTCCCCCCGGCGTTGGCGTAAGCTGCGATTGCCTCGGGACCATTGAAGATTGCATACATTGCTGCTGTGCGTCCAAGATGGTCCTGCTGGTCAGTGAATCGACCGCCAATATTCGCAAAGGCTTGAATCGCCGCGCTGCCCCTATTCACCGCTCCACCCTTCATCTGTTTACCGGCAAGATGAAGATCTATCGCCAGGCCTGGAAAAGTGTCCTCCTGCGGCATCGCTACGATCATTGCCGCAGTCACGCCGTTATGATTCTGCTGGTTGGAGAAGTGTCCACCCACCTTTGCGAATTCGGTTATGGCTTCGGCACTGCAATAGGCTGCCGCCATTGCCGCTGTGTACCCTAGTTTGTTTTGCCAGTCTGTAAAGTGCCCACCTGCCCGCGCGAAAGCCTTGATTGCTTCAGGGCCGTTGGAAGCCGCAATTATGGCTGATGTCTGGTCGTTAGCGTTCGGTCTTTCCGTAAAATGCCCCCCATGGCGAGCAAACATCTCAATTCCGGTAGCCCCCATAGTGGCCGCCTCATACTCATCTTTGGGAAGGATGAGCACCAAGCCTCCTTGCCTTTTCACCGCCGCATCATAGGCAATCAACAAGCCCGCATTAATTGGATCCTCTTGCGCGGCCAATTCCCCGCTTGTAATTCCATTTGAGTACAACCGGTTCGTGAACTTGCCGCCGTACTTAGAAAAAGCCTCGACAATGCTGGGACCGCCCATGACGGCGATCATCTCCGCAGTTAAACCGTTCTGCTTGGGGCGATCATCAAACTGACAGCCTGCTTTTGCAAACAACTCTATAGATCGCGGGTTCTTCAGTGCCGTGTATTCGTCATCGCCACTGAAATACTCCAACCCGCCTTGTCTGTTGACCGCCTGAGTATAGGCCTTGAATACGTCACCGCCTTTTCTTGCTGCTAAATCGCCGGCACTCTCGTCGTATGCTCCTCCAACTGCTAATAATTGCGCTGGCTTAGATCCCGTCATGGTCCTGTTAGCTGCCATCTCGGCATCGCTCTGCCTGGCATCGTCGCCATTTGAAGAAAACACGCCCCCCGATGCTACAAAAGCTTGGATACCGGTCACGCCATTGAAGACAGCCATAAGTTCCTGCCTGTTACTGAAGCTCACATGCAGATCGTCCGGAGCGGCGGCTCTTCTGTACGCGCAAATTGCTACAGGATTGTTCATGAGCATGACGAGAGGCGAGATACCCTTTTTGTCGAATTCATTGGATATCCGCCCACCGGCTCGGGCAAAAGCCTCAACCGCCTTGGCGCGTTCCTGGCGATAATGCACGACACCCGGCTCCGGATGTGGTTTCAATTCAAGGAGATAGACTGATGCGCTTCGTCCGTCGTTGTCTTTATCCTCCGTGAATACGCCGCCTGCCTTTCTAAAAGCCGCAATCACCTCTGGAGTGCTGGCGGCGGCCAGCATTGCGGCTGTCTGTCCGTGGCTGTTTTTCTGTCCGGTAAATCTTCCGCCTGCTTTCACAAATGCATCAATTCCTGGAACTCCAAGCCGAACAGCGCGAAGCTCTGGAGGATCGTTGTTGGCTTGCACCTGACCGAGCGAACTTGGTTCGAACATAGCTTCAGTCATGAACAGCAAGAGAGAAGCCAAAACCACACTGAGTGAGAAGAGCTTGCGACGCATTGATGCCTCTTTTGGTTCCTCAAACGGTTATGACACGATAAAGAGAGATTTCTTCTGGAGTCGCCAACGCATTGAATTATAGATTGCCAACGTTCAATGTACTCTGAGAGATAAGATCAGTAACGAAGAGGCGTCTTCTCGAGCGCAGTTGAATGGGAAACTGCGTCACCTGTTCCGCTTGCCACAGCTTCTTGACGAGCCTGCGGCTACACCAGAAATAAAAGCGGCCTATAATAAAGCATGACGACGGCCCGGCAACCCATTCCGGATGAGATCTCCGCAATGCCCGCTTCTCTGAGCGGAGAGTCCCAAACTGCGCTGCTCAACCCCCTGCCCTCGCCGCCGCCCCCGCAAACCGACCAAGCCAATCCCCCGCAATTGGCCTGGAATTTATAAATTCCACCTGCGTCTTTGCCATTCAGAGGTACAATCTTTTCATGCCGCATACCTACGAAGAAGTCCGTCGGATCGCCTCCGAATTACCGGAAGATCAGCAGATTCTGCTCGCCAATTCCCTCTGGGAGAACGTTGGCAACAGAGACGCAGCGGCCTCTTCAGACCCGGAAATTGAAGCCCTGTGGCACTCCGAGGTCGAGCGACGCGTTGCCGAGTTTGAAGCCGGCAATGGGGCGGCGTGCAGTTGGGAAGAAGTGGAATCGCCGCTACGCGCGCGGCTATCCAGGTGAGCACAAAGGCCGTTCGAATTCGCTCTGAAGCTCAGCAAGAAATCAACGCCGCATTTGAGTTTTATTTTGACCGCAACCGGAATGTAGCCGAGGCATTTCTCACCGAAGTTGGAGCAGCGATCAAAGCAATTGCGGAACACCCGCAACTCTACTCCGTCTATACAAAAAATACGCGCAAGCGGCTGCTCGATGGCTTTCCCTTTTCTGTAATTTTCAAAGAGGCGAACGGAAACATTCTCGTCGTTGCCCTTGCCCATGCAAAACGCCGTCCAGGGTATTGGACAAAGCGAGTCTGAGCGCTCAACCAAATGAAGCGCCAGGCCGGATGCGGTAACGGCCAGCCAGCCCGCCGCTGCGCCAAAAATAAAAGCGGCCTATAATAAAGTATGGCGACAGCCCGGCAACCCATTCCGGATGAGATCTCCGCAATGCCCGCTTCTCTGAGCGGAGAGTCCCAAACTGCGCTGCTCAATCCCCTGCCCTCGCCGCCCCCTCAACCGGACCAAACCGATCCCCCCGCAGTCGCCCCGCAATCCGCCAAAATCCTGCCCCAAAAAACCATCGACGACCGCTTCGAAGCCATGCTCAAGCGCGTCCAGGCCAACCGGCCCACTGAAGATGTTTCACTGATCCGCAAGGCCTGGAAGTTCTGCGTACAGCATCATGCCGGGCAGTTGCGCGCCTCGGGCGAGCCGTACATCATCCATCCGCTTGAAGTTGCTGAAGTTCTGGAGGAGATGAAGCTGGACTCGACGGCGATTGCCGCCGGACTCTTGCATGACTCGGTTGAAGACACGCCTGCCACCAGCGAGGAAATTGAATCCGGCTTCGGCGATCAGGTGGCGCATATCGTCGAGGGCGTCACCAAGATCGACAAGATCGAGTTTGCCAACCGGGAAGACCGCCAGGCCGAGAACGTCCGCAAGATGCTGCTGGCGATGGTCTCCGATGTGCGCGTCGTACTCATCAAACTCGCCGACCGGCTGCACAACATGCGGACTCTGGAGCACCTCAAGCCCGAGCGCCGCGAGTCCATCTCCCGCGAGACGATGGACATCTACGCTCCATTGGCGCACCGCCTGGGCATGGGCAAGGTACGCGGCGAGTTGGAAGACCTGGCCTTCCGCTACCTCGATCCGGTCAGCTACGAGAAGGTCGCCGACGCCGTCGAGGCCCGCCGCATCGAAGGCGAACAGTTCCTGCATGGCGTTGAAGACACCCTCGTCGAGCAGTTGCGCGAGAACAATATCGAAGCCAAGGTCGAGTGGCGCATCAAGCGCCTGTATTCGATCTTTCAGAAGCTCGAACGCTCCAAAGTCTCAGTCGATCAGGTCTACGATCTGCTGGCGATTCGCGTCATCACCCAGGATGTAGCCGCCTGCTACGCGGTCTTCGGCCTGATTCATACGCTCTGGCGTCCTGTGCCGGGGCGCATCAAGGACTTCATCGCCATCCCCCGCGCCAATCGCTATCAATCGCTGCATACAACTGTGATCGGCGCCAGTGGCCACCAGTTCGAGGTGCAGATTCGCACCGAGGAGATGCACCGCATCGCCGAAGAAGGCATCGCCGCCCACTGGAAGTACAAGGCTGGCGACGGCTCGGTCACCGCCCGCGACGAAGAGCGGCTCAACTGGATTCGCCAGCT
>Ga0181534_10000177_pt1 | contig 45351 bp, 41 predicted proteins | sample PEATcosm2014_Bin_37_FD_119758 | JGI IMG/M metagenome (GOLD analysis project Ga0181534, IMG submission 119758) | Peatland microbial communities from MTU Mesocosm Facility, Houghton, MI, USA - PEATcosm2014_Bin17_10_metaG | ecosystem: Environmental > Terrestrial > Soil > Wetlands > Peat | place... | reverse complement strand
GAACACGCTTTATCGCGCGCGAGGCCGGACTGGATGAACGCGGGGCCTCGATGAGCGGCGCGGCGCCCGCCACGACCCCGCCGGCGCTGTTGCGCCGAATGTTCGATGCCGCCATTGCGTCGGCGCAGCCGGCGCTGTGCGTGCCGCCGCACCTGCCGCAGCCCCCGCGCGGCAGGCTCATCGTTGTCGGGGCCGGCAAGGCTTCCGCCGCCATGGCGCGGGCCGTGGAGGATCACTGGACCGGACCGCTGTCGGGGCTGGTGGTCACCCGCTACGGCTACGCCGTGCCCTGCGAGCGCATCGACATCGTCGAAGCGGCGCATCCGGTGCCGGATGCCGCAGGTATGCACGCGGCACGGTGCATGCTCGAACGGGTCGGCTCACTGCGCGAGGATGACCTGGTGCTATGCCTGTTCTCCGGGGGCGGCTCGGCTCTGCTGCCGCTGCCGGCGCCCGGACTCGACCTCGACGCAAAGCAAACCATGAACCGCGCGCTGCTCACCTGCGGCGCCACCATCAGCGAGATGAATTGCGTGCGGCGGCATCTGTCCGCCATCAAGGGAGGCCGTCTGGCCGCCGCCTGCCATCCGGCGCAGGTGCTCACGCTGCTCATCTCCGACGTGCCGCGCGACCGGCCGACCGACATCGCGTCGGGACCCACGGTGGCGGATCCGACCACCTGCGCCGACGCTCTCGCCATCGTGCGCCGCTACGGCATCGCCCTGCCGGATGCGGTACGCGACGTGTTGGCAAGCGGACGCGGAGAATCCGTGAAGCCAGGCGACCCGCGATTGGCGCGCTCCGACGTGCGGATGATCGCCACGCCGCAGATGGCTCTCGAAGCGGCCGCGGGTGTCGCCCGGGCAGCCGGAGTTACACCCCACATTCTCGGCGACGCCATCGAAGGCGAGGCGCGCGACGTGGGCAAGGTGTTTGCCGGCATCGCCTTGCAGGTGGCGGAACGCAATCAACCCTTCGCGGCGCCCTGCGTGCTGCTCTCCGGCGGCGAGACCACGGTCAGCGTGCGCGGCGGCGGGCGTGGGGGCCGCAATGTGGAATTTCTGTTGTCGCTCGCGATCACGCTCGAAGGCCACTGCCGCATCCACGCATTGGCCGGCGACACGGATGGCGTCGACGGCCAGGAAGAGATTGCGGGGGCCTGTATTCGACCCGACACCCTCGCGCGCGCCTGGGCGCTGGGCCTTCGGCCCAAGGATAGGCTCGACGACAACGACGGCCACGGGTTCTTCTCGGCGCTCGGCGACTCGGTGGTCACCGGGCCGACGCGGACCAACGTGAACGACTTTCGCGCCATCCTCGTCGAGAGCATCTGAAGGTCGAGAGCATCTGGAGGACCCGCGGCTACCGCGGGGCATAAGCTCCGGTTCTGGGCAGAGACTCGAGAGTTTGAAGGGACCCGGCACATAGGGCTCTGAACTCTTTACTGATGCGTACTTCGCTTGCGAGTGTCCGCCAATACGCTTCGGCGAGCGCGCGCGCACGCCCCCACACATTCAACGTGTCGCTGGTGGGATCCGCCGGCGTGTAGATGCGCGCTACCAGCTGATCATGAGCGGGCGCATAGAGCATCGGCAACATGTCGTAGACCGGTGTCAGCCGGAAGCGACCATCGTAGCCATCGAAGAAGGCCAGATTTCCAAAGTGCTTGTCGGTGTTGGCGATCAAGTCGGCGAAGCTGGATATCAAGCGGATTTCATCCAGCGTCTGCACATTGATGCGCCGCTCCTGATGCAGTCGCTGCCCCGCGGCGATCCAGTTATCCAGCGCTCCGTAGAAGGTCGTGTCGATGGCCAATAGCGAGGTCACACCGACGCGACCGGCGAGACCTACTCGATCGAAGCGATCCACTTCAAGGTAGGTTCGGTTCTCGAATTGAAAAATCCTTGATATCGCGCTGGAGATTCCCGCAGCACCCAATGTCTCGAGCGCCAGATGCTCGGCGATCAGAAGGTCCGACCAACGCCGCCCCACCTCGGTTTCAACGGGAGGTGAGAACTTGACGAGGGTATGGCGCACTTCACCCTGCTCGGCAAGCGTGACGGCAAACTTGGGATGGTCGCCTTGGGCAGATGACCCCGGCACTCCACCGTGCATGCTCCGATCTGCGAGCTCAGGGAAATACTTGTCTCGTTGCGCGGCATCGCGAGGGACGAGCTGACGAAGCTGTAGCAGGTAATCATCCAATGCCGCACGACCCAGGATGAGATTACCGACCACATCGCTACCATAGGTCGTGAGGTATCGAAGGTAGTGCTCGTCGGTCCAGTCCTGAGGTCGCGACGGGGCCTGCAGCTGCGGAAATCGTTGTGGAATCGCACGGCCAAGGAAACCTCCTGGACGCTGGTCTTGTAGCAGATAGGGGATTCCCGTGCTCAAGGAGGCAACGGCGAACCCGGCGGCGGTGGCGGCCTCGTTCGCGTCCAGGTAGAACTCGTCAGCCGCGAGGCAATAAAGCATGCCGAGTTCGACGGGTTCGCCGCCGCGGCCGACACGATATAAAGGCCAGGCGGATCCGATCGGTGGGATCTCCCGCCGCAGCGCGTAGCGCGCGCCTCTTCGCGAGCCGATGCGCACGACGCGCCCTTGGGTAATCAAGCTGCGAAGCGTCGCGCTCACCCAGGATTGCGACTTCCCCGTAGCGCGCTCCAACTCCGTCGACGATGCGTTGCCGGAGTTCATGCGGGCGAGCAGGGAACCAGTGCTGGAGATTGCATGAGGCATGCGATCCAGAATAGCATCCTTGCTTAGATTAAAGACTAAATAATAACTAGTTTAATAACCAGTTTATATATAATAAATATCAATTAAATCATGTAATACAGAGACAATAAATAGATAAATAATCTGATAATTAACAGGTTTGATCTGGCAACAATAGCTTTGACCTAGCAACATTTGCCGATCTAAAGATCTAACACTAATGAGTGCTCACTCCGCTCGTGCTCACTCCGCTCCCCGGCGCTGCTCTTCGATGGACTCGAACACCCGTTTCATGGCGGTCACACGGGCGACATAGGCGCGGGCATCGTGGTCGCCGCACCGCTCGCCCTCGGCCAGCTTGAGCCCGCGGCGCACGAAGGCATCGCCGGCGCCGGCGCCGCAGAGATGGATCACCGCTGTCAACTCCTCGGTGCTCTCGAGGGATGCGATTTTCACCCGATGGCGCGCGAGAGCGCCCGCCACGCTGCGGTCGAGATGCGCCGCAGTGAGTTCCACCGCGTGCGAGGGAATGACCCTCGTATACAGCCAGTTGAACCAGCACGATTTCCAGTCGTTCCACGGGCCGTCCTCGACGATGCTGTGATCGCGGATGCAGTAATGTCTCGCCTCGGCGAAGGTGCCGTCAGTAATCTGGTACATGCCCACCGCGCTCGAGGCAGGCCGGTAGACGTCGAATGGCCTGGGGTTGAAAGACCAGCGCCAGTAGGTGCGCACCACCGGATTTCCGGAACCCTCGACCTGTGCAAGCGCCGCAAGCAGCGCGGGCGAGATGAGCTTCGTGGAATATTTCTCGAACAGGGGGGAGTACTCCCGCCAGGTCTCGGCCGGCGTCTTGTTGAGCGTGCCGCTGACGGGGAAGAACAGCTCCGAGGGCTTGCGGACGACTTGGTAAATCAAGTTCAGAGCAAACCACAGAATGACGGCGCCCGTCAGGATGGCGCCCGCCTGCATCCACAGGGGAGCGCGCCTGAATACACGCAGTGCCTGCCGGCGCAGGCGGGCACTCGGCAGGAGTCGTGCGATGCGCCAGCGGCGGGAAGCTTTGCCGCGGCCCCTCAGTCTCGTCCCCTGACGGTCGACGTCTCCGCGGAAACTCGTGCAGTGCGATCGGGGCCGCTTTCCACCCCGCCCACCGCGACCGATGTCATGCGGGGCACCGGCGATGTCAGGCGGGACGGGAGTGGGGCCATGGTGCGCGGCTCTCGGCGCCGGCTCACCTTTTCTGAAAACGCGGTAGGGCCTCCAGGATGGAACAGGGCCGGTGGCGGCTGTCGATCTGCAAACTGATCAGCTTGTCCCAGCCGTCGCGGCAGGCGCCATTGGAGCCGGGCAGAACGTAGCAGACGGTGTTGCCGGCAATTCCGGCGCACGCTCGCGACTGCATGGTCGATACGCCCACCGTCTCGTAGGAAACGAGATGCCACAGCACGATGAACCCCTCGAGTTCCCGGTCGAACAGCTCGCGCAGCGCCTCGGGCGCCACATCGCGCGCGGTGACCCCGGTGCCGCCGTTCGTGATCACCACGTCGATGCCCGGATCCTCGATCCACGTGCGTGCCTGCCGTTGGATGGCGGCCTTGTCGTCGCGCACCAGCGCCCGCGCCCGCAGCTGATGGCCGGAGGCGCCGATGCGCTCGGCGAGCAAATCGCCCGAGGTGTCGCTGCCCGCGTCCCGCGTATCCGAGATGGTCAGCACCGCAATGCCCAGCGCCGTGAACGCGCGATCGGTGTCGAGCCTACCGCCGGCCATGATGGGTGCTCCAGGGCTGGGCATGATCGCTACTCCGATGCATCGTCAGCCCAACTTGCCGCGCACGAGCGTGTATACCGCTTCGCTCTCGGCGGCGGAAAACTCGAGCAGCTTCTCAAGCTCGGCCGTCGCCTGGCTTGCGAAGGCGCGATCCTTCAAGGCGGGCGCATTGATGTACACATTGAGCGCGGCGCTGCGCAGCCCGGTGAACCCGGCTAGCACGCCGACGCCGCCGTCGCTGATGACGTTCAGATAGCCTGCTTCGCTGGCGCGCCGCGCCAGTGCGATCACTTCGGCACAGGCGCGCGCGCAGTCGAGGGGTGCTTCGGTAGCCCGGCGCAGGGCCGCCTGGATGGCGGCGGCGCGCCGGGTTTTGTCCTCGTCGCCGGCTTTGGGCAGCTTGTAGGCGGCCATGAGGCTGTCGAAGGCGGCGACATCCCCGGCCACCATGGCCGTCAAGCGGCGGCGCACGTTTTCCGATTCGCCAAGCACCGCCCGCATCTCGGGCTCGGCCGCCTCGTAGCCCTTCTTGCCGATGGTGACATTGCAGACCATGGAGACCAAGGCGGCGCCCATGGCGCCCATGATGGCCGCCGCGCTGCCGCCTCCCGGGGTGGGCGCGCCGCTGGCGAGATCATCCAGAAATTTTTCGACGGAGCCTTGAGTCAGCATGGTTTACGCTCGAGTGAAGTCAACCGACCATCGTCTTGGCGATGGCGTAAATTTCCTCGGCGTCCAGCAGCAGGTCGTTCTGCGCGAACAGGCGCGCGACACAGGCGCGATGCAGCGCCAGCTTGAGCGCGCCGAAGCCGAGAGCGCCGAACACCGTCTTGCCATGTTTGGATGCTCCGCGGTCGCTCGTACCCACCCCTTCGATGCCCGCCGGCGGCGATGCGTTGGCGTCGGCGACCAGTTCCAATGCGGCGCTGTCCTGCCACTGCTTCTCCTCGAGCAATGTGATGCCGGCGGCGCCCGTGGCGAGCACGATCTGGGCGCCCTCGATGGCGGCGCCCCTCTCCGCGTTGCCCGGCGCTTCGATGGCGTTCACGACGATGCCGAAACGCCCATGGATCGCATCGCAGGCTGCTTGCACCACTTCTCGCTTGCGGCCCGTGATGGCCACATCGGCTCCCTCCCGGGCGAGCAGGACCGCGGCGCGTTGACCCACCGGACCCGAGCCGCCGAGCACGACCGCGCGCTTGCCGGCGAGCGCGCGCCCATGGCCAAGCCACGCCACGGCCGCGGAGGCCGTGGTGTTCGAGCCGTTGCAGTCGAACATCACTGAGACGCGAAATTTACCGAAGAACTTCTTGCGTACGGCGGCGAGCACCGCCTCGCCCTCCGCCATGTTGCCGCCGCCGATGAAGATCGCCGTGTTCTTCTTATCGTTGAGGCCCCGGGTAAAGATGGCGCCCTCGACGAGTCCGCCGACATTCTTGGCGTTCACCGTGCCGTAGGCTGAAATGTGATCGGCGCCGCCGTCGTAGCCGACCACATTGTCGAACACCGAGGGCAGGGCATCGGTATCGAACTGGTAGAGGAGTTTTTTCATGGAGCGTGATCATGCGGGGCCGCGAGCGCCGTATCAAGTCACGAGATGCTGCGGTTTGCCCGCCACCCACTGTTCGATGTTGTCGATCAGCTGATCCGCCAGGAACTGCATGGCGCCGTCCGAGGCCCAGGCCACATGCGGCGTAAGGATGAAATTCGGGCGCCTCACGTCGAGCAGCGGGTGGCCGTTCCTCGGCGGCTCGACCGTCAGGACATCGAAGCCGGCGCCGGCGATCAGCCCCTCGTCGAGCGCCTGAATGAGCGCCGCCTCATCGACCAGCCCGCCGCGGGCGGTGTTGATGAGCAGGGCATTGCGCTTCATTTTCCGAAAGGCACGGATGTCGATCAGGTTGCGGGTGGCCGGCAGCAAGGGGCAGTGCAAGGAAATAACGTCCGATTGCGCGAGTACCTCATCGTGCGGCGTGAAGGCCACGCCCTCCATCTTCGGCGGCGCATGATCGGCGAACAGCACCTGCATGCCGAAGGCCCGGCCGATGGCCGCCGTGCCCTGGCCGATGGCCCCCTCGCCGATGATGCCGAGCGTGGCGCCGTGCAAATCGCCGATGGCATGGGTAAAGAAGCAAAACTGATCGGACTTGTTCCACACGCCATTCTCGACATCCTGCCGGTAGGCGAGCAGATTGCGGCGAAGAGCCAGAATCATCGCGAAGGCGTGCTCGGGCACCGTGTGCACCGCGTAGTTGCGGATGTTGGCGACGGCGATGCCGTGTTCCCTGCAATACGCCACGTCCACCACGTCGTAGCCGGTGGCGGCCACGGCGATCATCTTGAGCTGCGGCAGCTGGCGCAATGTCTCCGCCCTCATCGGCACTTTGTTGACGATGGCGACGGCCGCGCCGGCCAGACGCGGCACGATTTCCTCCACCGCGGTCTTGTCATGCTCGATGTAATCGGCGGCAAAGGACAGAGGGCGGACCTTCGCCTTGAGGGAGGCGCGGTCCAGGAACACCACCCGCGTGGTCATGCGGCGACGCCGGCCTTCTCCACGCCCGCGCTCTTGGCCAAGCTCTGCAGAGAATTCTTGCGCCAATAGGTCTGCGCGGCGGCCACGCCGCTGCCCGGCTCGAGCTCGACACCCACGTCCAGCATGGCCATCTCGGCGCCCGCGATGGCGCCCAGCAGCATGAGCTCGTTCAGATCGCCCAGATGGCCGATGCGAAACAGCTTGCCGGCGACCTTGGACAGTCCGGCGCCGAGGGCGAGGTTGTAGCGCTTGAAGGCGCGCGCGATCACCTCGGCGCCGTTGACTCCCTCCGGCACCATGATGGCGGACACGGTATCCGAGTGCCACTTGGGAGCCACGGCACAGAGCTCGAGCTTCCAGCCCTCGAATACCGCGGCACGCACGCCGCCGGCGAGGTAGCTGTGGCGCTGGAACACATTCTCCAGTCCTTCCTCCGCCAGCATGGCCAGCGACTCTCGCAGGCCGTACAACATGGGGAGCGCCGGGGTGTACGGAAAATAGCCGGAAGCATTCGCGGCCACCATGTCGCCGTAGTCGAAATAGCAGCGGCGCGAGGTCGCGCTCTTGGCGGCCGCGAGCGCCTTCTGGCTCACGCAGGTCACGCCCAGGCCCGCGGGCAACATCAGACCCTTCTGGGAGCCGCTGACGCACACGTCCACCCCCCAATCGTCCATGCGCAAGTCGATGCTGGCCAGAGCGCTCACCGAGTCCACGAACAAGAGGGCGGGATGCTTGACGCTGTCCATCGCCTGGCGGATGGCCGCGACGTCGCTGGTGACCCCGGTCGCCGTCTCGTTCTGGCACACCAGCACGGCCTTGATCCGGTGCTGCTTGTCGGCGCTGAGCGAGGACAAATAACGCTCGACCGGCGCTCCCTCGCCCCAGGGGGTCTCCAGAAGCTCGACCTCGAAGCCCAGACGCGCGCACATGTCCGCCCAGAGATGGCTGAATTGCCCGAAACGGGCGATCAGGACCTTGTCACCGGGGTTGAGGCAATTGGTGAGGGCGGCCTCCCAGCAGCCGGTGCCGGACGATGGAAATATGATGGGGGTGCCCGAAACCGTCTTGAACACGGGTTTCAGGCCATTCAAGCAGGCGCGCGCCAGTTCCGGGAAGATGGGTGAGCGGTGGTCTTCCTGCGCCACCACCATGGCGCGCAACACCCGGTCGGGAACGTTGGTGGGTCCGGGAACGAACAGAAAATTGCGGCCAGCCATGGGGGGATCTCCTTAATTGCCCTAATTGTACGCGGGATCTGGATCGATGATATATGAGATATCATAGCGAATGTCAGGGATAATTCTTGGGGTCAGTGGGAGCTAGCGATGCGAATAGCCATTGTAGGACAGCGAGATTTTGGCATGGCCGCCTTGGAGGCGTTCCTCGCCGCCGGCGATACCGTCGCGGGCGTGTTCTGCGCCCCCGAAAAGCCCGGTTCTCCGGCTGACCCGTTGCGTCTGGCAGCCGAGCAGCGGCAGATCCCAGTTTACCAGTTCGGCTCTCTGAAGACGGAGGAGGCGCGCCAGGCCCTGCGAGCCCTCGATACCGACCTCGGCGTCATGGCCTATGTCCTGCAGTTCGCGCCGCAGGAATTCGTCACCATTCCCCGTCATGGCATGATCCAGTTTCACCCCTCGCTGCTGCCCCGCTACCGGGGACCCAGTTCCATCAACTGGCCCATCATTCGGGGCGACACTCGAACGGGACTCACCATCTTTCGGCCTACGGACGGTCTGGACGAGGGCCCGGTGCTGCTGCAGAAGGAGACCCCGATCGGCCCCGACGACACCCTCGGCAGCGTGTACTTCGATCGGCTGTTTCCGATGGGGGTCGCCGCTCTGAAGGAGGCCGCGAACCTGGTGGTGAGCGGCGGCGCCGTGGGCGCCCTCCAGGACGAATCCCAGGCGAGCTACGAGGGCTGGTGCCGCGACGCCGAAGCGCGGATCAACTGGCACAACCACCTCGATTTGATCCATGACTTGATCCGCGGCTGCGATCCGGCGCCGGCAGCGTGGACCACGTTCAAGGGCAAGAAACTGCAATTGCACGCGGTCCGCAAGCATCCGGCTCGAACCTTTGCCGCGGTCAAGGGCGCCATCGGCGCCGTCACCGCCATCGGCGCGCAAAGCATCTTCGTGACGGCGCAGGGCGGCCAGATCGAGGTGTTCAAGCTGCGCTACGAGGGCGGCAAGAAGCTGCCGGCGCCGCAGGTGTGCGCCGATTCGGGAATTCCCATCGGTACCATCCTCGGCAAGTGATGCGCGGTTAGAACAACCCCACGACGCGGCCCTGCGCGTCGATGTCGATCTTGTCCGCGGACGGTACCTTGGGCAATCCCGGCATGGTCATCACGTCGCCGCAGACCACCACGATGAACTCCGCGCCCGCGGCGAGGCGCACTTCGCGGATGTTGACCATGTGCCCGCTCGGAGCGCCGCGCAGCGCCGGATCGGTCGAGAACGAGTACTGCGTCTTCGCGATGCACACCGGGTAGTGCGCGTAAGTCTTCTGCAGCTCCTCGAAACGGGCGCGAATCTTGGCGTCGGCGGAAATGTCGGCGGCGCCGTAGACTTTGGTGGCGATGGTCTTCACCTTTTCCCACAGCGTCTGTTTCTCGTCGTAGACGAAGCGGAAGTTCGGCGCGCCCCTGTCGGCAATTTCCACCACCTTGCGGGCCAGATCCGCCGCCCCGGCACCGCCTTCTGCCCAATGCCGCGCGAGCACGAGCGGGACTTCCAGACTCGCCATTTTCTTCGCCAGCAGGGCGTGCTCCGCGTCGGTGTCGGCGGTGAAATGATTGACCGAGACGACGCAGGGCAGGCCGTACTGGTTGCGCACGTTGCTGACGTGCCGCTCCAGGTTGGCGACGCCCTTTTCCAGCGCCGCGAGGTTTTCCTTGTTGATCTCCTTCAAGTCCGCGCCGCCGTGAAATTTAAGGGCGCGCACCGTGGCGACGATCACCACGGCGGCCGGCCGCAGTCCGGACTTGCGGCACTTGATGTCGATGAATTTCTCGGCGCCGAGATCGGCGCCGAAGCCTGCCTCGGTCACGACGTAGTCGGCGAGTTTCAGCGCCGTCGTGGTGGCGAGCACCGAATTGCAGCCGTGCGCAATGTTGGCAAAAGGGCCGCCATGGATGAAGGCCGGATTATTCTCCAGCGTCTGCACCAGGTTCGGCTTCAGGGCCTCCTTGAGCAGCACCGTCATGGCGCCTTGGGCCTTGAGATCCCTGGCGTGGATGGGCGACAGATCCCGGCGATACCCGACCACGATGTTGCCGAGCCGCTGCTTGAGGTCGACCAGGCTGTTCGCGAGACAGAAAATCGCCATGACTTCGGAAGCCACCACGATGTCGAAACCGTCCTGGCGCGGAAAGCCGTTGCCGGGACCGCCCAGCCCCACGGTGATGTCGCGCAGCGCGCGATCGTTCATGTCGACGACGCGCTTCCACGCGACGCGCCTCACATCGAAACCGAGTTCATTGCCGTGGTAGACGTGATTGTCGATCAGCGCCGAGAGCAAATTGTGCGCGAGGCCGATGGCACTGAAGTCCCCGGTGAAATGCAGATTGATGTCTTCCATCGGCACGACCTGCGCGTAGCCGCCGCCGGCCGCGCCGCCCTTCATGCCGAACACCGGTCCCAAGCTCGGCTCGCGCAGGCAGATCACCGCCTTCTTGCCGATCTTGTTGAGCGCATCTCCGAGTCCCACCGTGGTCGTGGTCTTGCCTTCGCCCGCGGGCGTGGGACTCAGGGCGGTGACCAGAATGAGCTTGCCGTCCTGCTTGTCCTTCAGGGTCTCGATGTAGTCGAGCGCGATTTTGGCCTTGTAATGGCCGTAGTTTTCAATGCTTGCAGCCGGAATTCCCAGGCGCGCGGCGATCTCGCCGATGGGCTTGAGGGTTGCATTCTGAGCGATCCCGATGTCGGAACTCACGATTTCTCCAGTGTTGCCGCGGCGGTGCGCCGATTTTGGATCTCTCGGCGCCAACGCGGCGCGAGGGAATTTTTGCGGGCCCGACTATAGCATCTAAGGGGCGGCGCCATCCAACCAAGGCTGCGGCATCCAACAGGTGAACCCGGCGGACGCCTCTACACCGTCAGCACGATTTTGCCGATGTGATTAGAGGTCTCCAGCAGCCGATGCGCCTCGCTCGCCTCGGCCAGCGGAAAGGTCGCATGAACCACGGGCCGCACGCGGCTCGCGGCGAGCAGCGGCCAGATGTTTTTTCGGACCGCGTCGGCGACCTCGGCCTTCTGCGCGACGGTTCGCGAGCGCAGGGTGGAGCCGGTGAGAGTCAGCCGCTTGGTAAGGATCATGCCCATGTTCACTTCCGCGCGCGACCCGCCGAGCAGGGAGATCACGACGACGCGGCCCTCGAGGGCGGCGATGTCCAAATTGCGCTGGACATAGCTGCCGGCGACCATGTCCAAAGTCACGTCGATTCCCTTGCCCGAGGTTTCGGCGCGAATCACTTCGACGAAGTCCTCGGTCCGGTAATTGATTCCCCGCTCGGCCCCGAGCCGTTCGCAGGCTCGCGCCTTGTCGTCGGATCCCGCGGTCGCGAAAACGCGCGCTCCCCATGCCGCGGCGAGTTGAATTGCGGTGGTGCCGATGCCGCTCGTGCCGCCGTGAATCAGTACCGAGTCCCCGGCCTTGCAGCGCCCGCGGTCGAACAGATTGGTCCACACGGTAAAGAAAGTCTCGGGAATGGCGGCCGCCTCCACCAGGCTGATTCCCGCCGGCACGGGCAGGCACAAAGGCGCCGCCGCGATGGCGTACTCCGCATAGCCGCCGCCCGGCAGCAAGGCAGTGACCTGATCGCCGATGGACAGTGCGCCGACCTTGGATCCGAGCGCGACGATCTCACCGGCGATTTCGAGGCCCGGCAGATCGGAGGCGCCTGGCGGGGCCGGATAGCGGCCCTGGCGCTGCATGATGTCCGGCCGGTTGACGCCGGCGGCGGCCACGCGCACCAGCACTTCCTCCTCGCCGGGGCGCGGCACCGGCCGACGCCTGAGTTGGAGCTGTTCCGGGCCGCCCGGAGCAACGATTTCGATGACCGACATTTCAAGAGGCACGGACATGAATTTCTCCTGAGCGTTTGCGCGCGAGCGGCCTTATTCTACCGCAAGCATCGGCGTGCCAATGGGAGGGAGCGGCGAATGGCCCAGGTGACTCGGCGATTTTTCTTGATGTCCGGCGCGGCGTGGTCGGCCGGATGCGCGCTGCGAAGATCCGCCTCGGACGCGGACGCCGGGTCCGCAGAGAAGGTCCGTCAGCCGGCGGTGGGGCAAACGTGGCGCTACGCGAAGCATGACCTTTACACCCAGGGACTGGTGTACGACGAAGTCGACCGTGTCGCCGCGATCAGCCGATACATCGAGATCGACTCGAGCCACGAGGCCACCGGACATGAGAAGGCGGTCAAGGATTCCTGGGCCAGCAGTGTGCTGCGGAAGTTTGCCGGCCGCCGGGACAGACCCGCCGGGGCGCTGCCGGGCGAAGTCCAGGGCCCGTGGGGAATGGTGCTGGTCGATCCGCATTGGAGCGAACTGCAGGTGTACGAAACGCCGGTCCCGCTTTGGCCGGCACAGCTGCGGCCCGGCTGGCAGACCCGTATCGCCACCACGTACAAGACCTCCGGCAGCGACGACGCGTTGCGCTGGGATCAGACGATGAACGCGCACGCCTGGGAGAGCATCACGGTCCCCGCGGGCCAATTCAAAGCTCTGCGATACACCAATTCCATCAAGTTCGGGTGCGGCGATTTCGCGCGCAAGGATTGCACGCGCCAGGAAACGCTGTGGTTCGCGCCCGAAATCGGCCGATGGGTCGTGCGCGAGAGCGCCGGCAGCTACTACGCGGACGATTCGGCCTTCGATCAATCCTATGTCGAGGGCGGCTACCGCTGGGAACTGCTCGAGTGGTCGTAGGAGCCTAGCGTGTTCATCCGGCAGCTGGAATATCTCGTCACGCTCGCCCGCGAAAAGCATTTCGCGAAGGCGGCGGAATCCTGCCACGTCTCGCAGCCGGCTCTGTCGTCCGCCATCCGCAGCCTGGAGAAGGAACTCGGCGTCATGATCGTGCAGCGCGGACGGCGATTCGTGGGGTTGACCATCGAAGGCGAACGAGTCCTGGCTTGGGCGCAGCAGACGCTGGCCTCGCTGTCGAACATGCGCGAGGACGCGTCCGCGGCGAAATCCGCCATGACGGGAACGCTGCGCATGGGAGCAATACCAACCACCATGACGGCCGCCGCCTTCCTGACCGCGCCGTGCATCGCGGCGTACCCGAACATCCGCTACACATTGTCGTCCCTGACCGCCGACACCATCGTGAGCCAGCTGGATCAGTTCGAACTCGATCTCGGGCTCACGTACCTCGATGACGAACTCGTCGAAGGATTCGAAAAGCTGCATCTGTTCGACGAACGATACGTACTGCTCGCCGACCGCAAAGCCGCGCTCGAACCCACGCTGACCTGGGAGCAGGCGGCGCGGCTGCCGCTGTGCTTGCTGACCGGGAAGATGCGCAATCGGCAGATCATCGAGGCCGCGTTTCGCCGCGCCGGGGCCGCGCCCACGGTGATTCTGGAGACCGATTCGTTGTTTTCGCTCTATGCCCACGTGAGCGAGGCGGGACTGTTCAGCATCGTGCCGCACAGCCTGCTGAATTTTTTCGATGTCGAGAACCGCGTGCAGGCGCGCCCGCTGATACCTCAGCTGACCCGCGCCATCGGCTTGATCGCTCGCAACCAGCCCGCGCTCGCGCCGCTCACGGGCGCGCTGTGGGAGATCGCGCGCGGGCTCGACATGCAGGCGCGATTCGACCTGGCGCTCGCCTGAATGCCCCATCCGCGGTTGATCAGCGGCGCTTATCAATGAAGTTCTGCATATACGGCGCCGGTGCGATCGGCGGATATCTGGCGGTGGAGCTGGCCCTGTCGGGCCAGCAAGTGTGCGTCATCGCCCGTGGTCCTCATTTGAGAGCCATTCAAGAGCGCGGTCTCAAGCTCGTGATTCAGGGCCGCGACAAGGTGGCCAAGGTGGCGGCCGCCGAGGATCCGGGCGTTTTCGGGCATCAGGACGTGGTGATATGCGCGCTCAAGGCGCATCAGGCGTTCGCCGGCGCTGATGCATTCGCGCCGCTGCTGGGTCCCGACACCATGGTCCTCACCGCGATGAACGGCATCCCCTGGTGGTATTTCTACAAGGACGGGGGGCGCTTCGAAGGACATCATTTGGATTCCGTGGACCCGGGCGGCCGCCAATGGAATTCCATCCAGCCTCATCGGGCGATCGGCTGCGTGGTCGAGCCGGCTTGCGAGGTGGTGGAGCCGGGCGTCGTCATCCATCACGATTTGAACCGATTCATCATCGGAGAACCCGACGGCAGCCGCTCGGCCCGCGTGCTGGAGCTTTCCCGCGCGCTCACCGCGGCGGGCTTCGATGCGCCCGTGCGCGACAAAATTCGATGGAACATCTGGCTCAAGCTGTGGGGCAACGTCTGTTTCAATCCGATCAGCACTCTGACCGGCGCCACGCTCGACCGCATTATCGCAGAGCCTGCGCTCAAGGCCCTGTGCAAGACCATGATGCTGGAAACCAAGTCGGTCAACGAGGCGCTGGGGGTGCACATTCCGCCCGACATGATGGGGCGGCGGCTGGCGGCAGCCGGGGCGCTGACGGGCCACAAGATGTCGATGCTGCAGGATCTGGAACGGGGTCGCCCATTGGAGATCGACGCGCTGGTCACCGCTGTGCAGGAATTAGGAAGGCTCTCTGGAGTGGCGACCCCGGTCATCGATGCGGTGCTGGCATTGGTCCAGGAGCGCGGTCGGGCCGCCGGGCTGTATAGGCCCCTTTGGACTCCTCCCTAGTTGTCCCAGTTGGGGGTAGGATGTGCCGAGAGTAGGATGGCACGATGACCACGGCCTATATCACCCATCCCGATTGCCTGCGCCACGAGATGGGGCCGGGGCATCCCGAGTGCCCCGCCCGCTTGAGTGCCATCAATGAGCAGATGCGCTCATCCGGACTGCTGGATGAGTTGCGCTGCCTGGAGGCACCGCTCGCCCATGCGGACGACCTCAAGCGGGTGCACGCCCGAGACTATGTCGATGTGATCTTCGAGAATGCGCCGACGGAAGGGTATGTGCAGCTCGATCCCGACACCGCGATGAATCCGCACAGCTTGGGTGCGGCGCGCCGCGCCGCAGGCGCCGGACTCTTGGCGGTCGATGAAGTGATGGCAGGGCGCGCCGTGAATGCGTTTTGCGCGGTGCGGCCCTGCGGCCACCATGCGACGCAGGCGCGATCGATGGGGTTTTGCATCTTCAATAGCGTCGGTGTCGCCGCGGCGTACGCGCTCGAGAAAAAAGGCCTGCAGCGCGTCGCGATCGTCGACTTCGACGTGCACCACGGCAATGGCACGGAGGACATGTTCAGCCCTCCGCAATGGCATGATCGCGTGCTGATGGCGAGCTTCTTTCAGCATCCCTTCTATCCGTACAGCGGCACCGCCGATCCGGCGCCCAATATGATCAACGTGCCGTTGGCCGAGGGCAGCGGCGGCGCGGCGGCGAAGCAGGCCATCGAGACTCACTGGCTGCCTGCGCTCGAAAGCTTCAAGCCGCAGATGATTTTCATCTCAGCGGGCTTCGATGCGCATCGCGAGGACTTGCTGGGCGGCATGGCGCTCGTGGAGGACGATTATGCTTGGATCACCCGCGAATTAATGGCGCTGGCCGCACGGCATTCACAACATCGCATCGTCTCGATGCTCGAGGGCGGCTACAACCTCGCGGCCCTCGGGCGCAGCGCCGTGACGCACGTGAAAACCCTGACCGAGCGGTGACACCCGCAGGCACGTCGTGCGATGACGATGCGGCGCGCAGCCCGCTCAGAGGTAATGCCGCGCCACGGATTCCGCCACGCACACTGGTTTCGAATGACCTTCGCGTTCCGAGGTCACCTCCATCACCACCTGTACGCCGCCGGGAAAGGGGTCGAACGCTAGCAGCTTGAAATGGCCGCGCAGCCGGCTACCCGCCGGCACCGGCGCCGGAAACCGCACGCGATTCAATCCATAGTTCACGGTCACGCGTACGTCGCCGATCTTGAAGGCGGTCCGGACCATCACGGGCAGGAGGCTGAGCGTCAAGTGGCCATGGGCCACCGTCGCGCCGAAGGGGCCGGCCGCCGCCCGCACCGGGTCGACATGAATCCACTGGTCATCGCCGGTAACCGCCGCAAATTGATCGATGCGCGCCTGATCGATGGCGAACCAGTCGCTGGTGCCCAGCGCACTGCCCACGAGCGGCTCCAGTTCAGACAGTTTTTGATACGTGTTCATCGCCAACCTCGCGCGAAGGGAGAATCGACCCGATGCTTGAAGCAATGATGACATAGGTCGGGCGGCGCGGTGCCGGGGCCTGGAAAAGCGTGCCTCCGGACCCATATTGCCTTGCATGCGAGCGTCCATCAGCAGGGGTTGCAAGTGAAAAAAACATTATTGGGTGTGTATCCCGGCCCCCAGGGGCACTGGGTGGGCGACGGCTTTCCGGTACGAAGCCTGTTTACCTATGACAAATTGGGACAACACCTCAGTCCGTTCCTGCTGCTCGACTACTCGGGCCCCGCACAGTTCGGGCCCGCCTCCCGGCCGCGAGGCGTCGGCCAGCATCCGCACCGCGGTTTCGAAACGGTGACCATCGTCTATCAGGGCGAAGTGGCCCACCGAGATTCCGTCGGCAACGCCGGTCTGATCGGCCCGGGAGACGTGCAGTGGATGACCGCGGCTTCCGGGATACTGCACGAGGAATTTCATTCTCCCGAATTCACCCGCACCGGCGGCGCCCTGGAGATGGCGCAGCTCTGGGTCAATTTGCCCGCGCGGCACAAAATGTCGGCGCCCCGATACCAGACCCTCCCAAGTGCGGCCATTCCGCGCGTCGAGCTTGCGGACGCGGCGGGCAGTGTGCGCGTCATAGCCGGGAGCTTCGGCGGCCAAGGCGGCCCGGCCGTCACGTTCACGCCGCTCAATGTCTGGGATGTGCGCTTGCAGGCCGGACACAGAGCGTCGCTGCCCATTCCCGAGGGCCATACCGCGGTGATCGCCGTTCTGCGTGGCTCGGTGACCGTCAACGGGTCGCGGCAGACGGGCGACGCCGAGTTGGCGGTGCTGGATCGCGCCGGAGATGAAGCGCACATCGAGGCCGGTGCCGATAGCACCCTCTTGCTGCTGAGCGGGGCGCCGATTCCCGAACCCATTGTGGGCTACGGACCCTTCGTGATGAACTCGCGCCAGGAGATCGAAACGGCGGTGAGCGACTTTCAAGCAGGGAAGTTCGGCCGCATGACGGACATGCGGACCGAGGCCGCCCAAGCCGGGCCGGGCTTGTCTTGACTCGAGCGGAGGATTCTATGACCAAGGAACGAGCGGTGCTGGCCGGAGGCTGCTTCTGGGGCATGCAGGACTTGCTTCGCCGCTACGACGGCGTGCTATCGACGCGGGTGGGCTATACGGGCGGCGAGGTGCGCAACGCGACCTATCGCAATCACGGCAGCCATGCCGAGGCGATCGAAATTCTGTTCGATCCCGCCAAGGTGAGCTATCGCCGGATTCTGGAGTTCTTCTTTCAAATCCACGACCCGAGCACGCGCGACCGCCAGGGCAACGACCGCGGGCCGAGCTATCGGTCGGCCATCTTCTACACGAGCGGCGAGCAGAAGCGCATCGCCGAACAGACCATCGCCGAGGTCGATGCTTCCGGGCTTTGGCCCGGCAAAGTCGTCACCGAGGTCGCTCCGGCCGGCGATTTCTGGGAGGCGGAGCCCGAGCATCAGGACTACCTGGAACGCTATCCGGACGGCTACACCTGCCATTTCATCCGCCCCAACTGGAAGCTGAAGTAGCGCCGCTGCAATCTGCCGGACGCGGCGGGTTTCCCCGGCGCGGGGTTCGCGAAAACTTACAGCGCATCGGGCGACTCCAACCTCGGTTCAGGGGACTGCTCCTACTGCGAGCGCCGCCTGCGCAGTCTAAGGTCGCACACATCAACCCTCAATGATTTGGAGTTCACTCAATGAGCAGCAAAAACACGGCGGTGTTCGGCATTTACAAGTCCGAAGAGCAGGCCGAGCGCGCCGTCGACAGCTTGATTGCAGCCGGGTATCCGAGTTCGGACATCTCAGTGCTTCTTCCCGACACGCGCGGCACGCGAGAATTCGCTCATGTCAAGGACACCAAGGCGCCCGAAGGCGCGACCGCCGGCGTCACCGCCGGGGGCGTCGTGGGCGGCACTTTGGGCGTACTTGCCGGAATCGGTGCGCTGGCCATCCCCGGTGTCGGGCCTCTGATCGCCGCGGGTCCCATCATGGCCGGCCTCGCGGGGCTCGGCGTCGGAGGCGCAGTGGGTGGTCTGGTCGGTGCGCTGATTGGCATGGGCATTCCGGAATACGAGGCCAAGCGATATGTGGGCCACGTCAAAAATGGCGGAAACCTGCTTTCGGTGCACTGCGACACTTCGGATCAGGTCGCAAGAGTCAAGGATCTGCTGCGGGGGACCGGCGCCACGGATATCGCATCCACCGGAGAAAGTGCCGGTGCCGGATCGGGGACGCCGAGGGTGGCGTAATTTATGAAAAACCTAAAAAGCTTCAAAAGCCTGGTGACCGACGTCGAGGAGTTGCTCGCCGAATTGCAGGACGCTCGAGGGCCGGAAGTACAGGACCTTCGAGACCGGGTCGAGGAGTCGCTTGACGCCGCAAAGCGTGCCATCGGGCAGCAAAGCAGCGATGCCTCGGCCCGCATACGGCGGTACGCTACTTCGGTCGATCATTACATCAACGATTATCCCCGCCTCGCGTTCCTATCCGGGGCGCTCATCTTTGGCACGATCGGCTACCTGGCGGGCGCAGCGGGGCGTGAGCGCTAGCCGGCGGCGTAGCGGCGCGGGAATAGAATCCGCACGCTGGTTCCGACATCGGGTTCGGATTTGAACTCGATGGTCGCGTCCAGCATCTCGCAGAGCCGCTTCACGATCGACAGCCCGATTCCTTCCCCCGCTTCCCCGCCCGAAGGGGGCAGGGTATCGGCCGGGGTCAACCCCTCGGGCGGCGATGAGCGATCGGCCTTTTCGAGCGCGTCGGCCAGGGGTTTGCCGGAAGCGGTATGCAGCCCGGGGCCGGTGTCGATGATGCATAATTCCCAGCGCTTGGCGTCGTTGGCACCGCTGTCGCCCCATTTCACCGTGATGCCGCCCTGAAGGGTGTACTTGACCGCGTTCAGCACCAGATTTTGCGCGATCCGCCGGATCTTCACCGCATCTCCATCGGCCGCGAATCCGGCAGGCCCGTCGCACCGCAGAAACAAGTGGCGCTGCTGTGCGAGGGGGCGTACGCCTTCGCACAGCTGCTGCATGATCGGCGAGATGTCTATCAGTTCGATGCGGCGCTGTTCGCGGCCTGCCTGCAGCCGGGCAAGGCTGGTCACGTCATCGAGCAAGTGATGCAGGGACGTCACGTTTCGCATGAGGATGCGAACGAAATCGTCCCGGGAGGACTCGTGAAGTCCGCTGTGCGTGAGACCCACGGTCGCATTGGCGACGACGCCCAGATTGCCCCGCAGATCGTGCGCCGCTTGTCTCCACAAATCGGCTCTTTGCTGCTCGAGGGCGCGGATCTCCGCCAGCGCGCTCTCGAGATCCTTGACGTGGCCCGCCGCCTCCTGCTGCTGGAGCTGAAAGTACTGTCCGACGCTTTCTTCGATTCCCGTGCTGCATAGCGCCGCCCAAACCCGGCGCGCCGTGGCGGTCGCCGCATGGGAGACCTGCGGGTTCGACCGGGCATACTCCTCCAGCTCGGACACTACGCACTCATTGAGCTTGCCGAGCTCGCGAGTCACCTCGCGCAAGTCGTATCCCTGCTGCCATCTTTGCAGTCCATGAGCCGCCGCGGAACCTTGTGCGGTGCCGCCGGGGCGGTCCGGATCAGGGGAGGCGGAGGTGAGTTCGCGCTCGAACGTTGCGAGCAGCGAAGGGATGTGGTCGTACAAATCCGCCCGCGGCAGCGAGTCGCTGGTCGTCAGGGCAGGATCCTTCTTGATGGCAGCCCGCCAGGACAACAGAATGGCGTCGCGGCGGCCGCGCAAGTGGTGCGCGAGGGCGCTGAGTTCGAGATTCAAGGCGCTCATGGGGCGAGACTCTAAAGCCGCAGGCTGGACGGCGCAAGACAGATCGGAGCCCCTTGCGCTATGTTGAGGGCTCAGGCCCTGCGCCGCTGCGGCCGCAGCATGGAAAACAGCGAAAATGCCGAAAATCAGTGTCTTGGTGATCGCTCCCGCGGACCACTACGCGCTGCGCGGTCTTGAGCGGCTGCGCGACGTGTGCGAGATATCGGTGAGCGGCGACGAGGCGGAGCTTCAGAGGCTGGCACCCGGCGCCGAGGTGGTGCTGCTCACCCCTTTTGCCGGCAAGGCAGTTGATTTCGAACGGGTTTGGCGGCGCGCGACAGGGGTGCGCTGGCTGCATTCTCTGTCGACGGGAGTCGAGAATCTGCTGTTTCCGGGGCTGATGAAGAGCGATGTTCCGGTGACGAACGCCCGCGGAGTGTTCAAGCGGGCCCTGGCCGAATTCGCAGTACTCGGGATCTTGTTCCACACCAAGAGAGTGCGGCGGTTGGTGGACAATCAGCGCCGCCGCCAGTGGGACAATTTCTACGTGCAGTCCGCCGATCAACGCACCATGGGGATCATCGGCTACGGCGAGATCGGACGCGAATGCGCGCTGCTGGCGAAGGGCCTCGGCATGAAGATTCATGCGGTTCGAAGGAACGCGGAGAAATCCGCCGGCGATCCGCTCCTCGACCGCATCTTGAAGCCGGAGCAGCTGCACGAAATGCTTGCCCAGATCGACGTGCTCGTTTGCGCTGCGCCGATCACGCGGCAGACTCGCCACATGATGAGCAGCGCGCAATTCGGCGTGATGAAACCTTCGGCAATCGTCATCAATGTGGGCCGCGGTCCGGTGATCGACGAAGCCGCGCTGATAGGCGCCCTGCGGAACGGGCAGATCGCCGGAGCGGCGCTCGATGTCTTCGAGGAAGAGCCATTGCCGCAGAGCTCGCCTCTCTGGGATATGGAGAATGTGCTGATCTCGCCCCATTGCACGGATCGCACGGAGCATCCCGACTGGCTGGATTTGAGCATGAAGGTTTTCATCGATAACTTTCACCGCTACCTGAAGGGCGAGCCCCTGGAGAACGTCGTGGACAAGCAAGCCGGGTATTGAGCGATGCAATGACCCAGCGCAAGCTCGGTCCCGCGGCGCCTGGATGCCCTCAGCAATCCGGGGAGGATCGTTGGAGAGCGCTACCATGCGGCGCCGCAGGCGGAGGTCGACACGGAGATCCTCTGAGTGTCCGGCTGGCCGGTCAGAGTGCTATGCTTCGGCTAAAAGGCGGTCGCAGCGGTGAACAAGGTGGCTCGTGGATCTCTCGACGCATGGCATCACCGGGAAGCGCGGTGCGGGTCGGCCGGCGTCGCGCTGATCGGCATCCTTGCGCTCTGCCCGCAATGGGCGAGCGGCATCGTCCCCGATGTCTCGCCGCCGGACGCTGCCGCCGCCGCCATCGAAGAGCTCGCCGAAGTCATGGTCGAGGCGCCCGAGCCCCGCTATGTGTCACCGACCCGGCGCGATCAGATAGGACGAATCTGGGCCCCGGTAATGATCAACGGACACGGGCCCTTCCGGCTGGTGCTCGACACCGGCGCGAGCCACAGCGCCGTCACCTCGCTGGTGGCACTGGCGCTCGGCATTCCGATGGATCAGTCTCCGCCGGTGATACTGCGCGGCGTCACGGGGTTCGCCACGGTGCCGACGATCCGCGTCGACACCCTGACCGTGGGCGATCTCGCGGTCGATTCGCCGACCTTGCCCATCGTGCCCGACGCTCTCGGCGGGGCGCAGGGGATACTCGGAGCCGAGGGCCTGGCGGGCAAGCGAATTTTCATCGACTTTCGTCACGACAAAATCGTCATTACGTATTCGCGCAACGAGAAATCCACGCGTGATTTCGTGGACATTCCGTTTCACGCAATACGCAACACCCTGGTCGTCGTCAGCGCGCGGATAGGCGACGTGCAGACCAAGGCCATCATCGACACGGGCGGCCAGACGACCATCGCGAATCTTGCTCTGCGCAATGCGCTCTCGCGGAACAGCCTATCGCTCGGCGGGGGCAAACACGACCAGATCATCGGTGCGACCAGGGACGTTCAGGACGGACTGATCATTCCCATGCCGCCGATACAGTTCGGCTCCATCCAGATTCTCGATTCCGGCGTCACGTTCGCCGACATGTACATCTTCAAGCAGTGGAAGCTGGAGAACGAGCCCGCGATATTGATCGGCATGGATGCGTTGGGGCTGCTCGACACGCTGGTGATCGACTATCGCCGGCACGAGCTGCAGATACGCATGCCGAGGGCGGGCGCGGGCTAGTTCACACTGGAGCACTTGATGATCAACAAACCGGTAATTGGCGTCGCGGCCGCGGTGGTGATAGTCGCGGCGGGCACGTGGTACTACTTGCAAAGCCGTCATCCGCCGAGCGCGCCCGTGGCGGCGCCGGCGCCGGCGCCGCCACCGACGGAGGAGGGGGCCATCCAGCATCCATTGCCCGCGGAACCGGCGGATGCGGCCTCGAAGGCTCCGCTGCCGGCGCTCGCGGACAGCGACCCCGCGTTGAGAGACGTGTTGGTCAAGCTCGTCGGCGCCTCTGCGGTGACGGATTATTTGCGGCCGGAGGGCATCGTGCGTCACCTGGTTGTCACCATCGACAATCTGCCGCGGCAAAAGGTGGCGGTGGAAAAACGGCCAACCGTCCCGGTTGCCGGGACCTTCATCGCCGACGGCGATGAGCTGCATGCGACCCTCGATGCGCGAAACTTCGCGCGCTACCAGCCTATGGTGGCGGTCATCGACCGGCTCGACATGCAGCAGCTTGCCGCGGTCTATGTCCGCTACTACCCGCTGTTTCAGCAGGCGTACCAGGATCTCGGTTATCCGAACGGCTATTTCAACGACCGGCTGGTGCAGGTGATCGACAGCCTGCTGGCAACCCCTCAGCCTGCCGGTCCGATCGAGCTGGTGCGGCCGAACGTCATGTACACCTTTGCGGATGCCGGCCTCGAGTCGCGCCCCGCCGGGCAGAAACTGCTGATCCGGATGGGACCGGACAACGCAGCCGCGATCAAGACGAAACTCAAGGAACTGCGCGCCGCCATCACCGCGGCGCCGCCCAAGCTATAGACCTTACCTCCCGTCGAGGGACTGTCGCTTTATACGGACAGCGTTAATTTCACTTCACGGAGCTAGCCGATCCGCAGAGTGTGACGTTATATGCTCCATGGACAGCGCGCGGCTGGGTACGCTGTTCCCTGGACGGCGCGCTATATGCGCTGACGAACATTACTCATTCGCGGGGAACTATGAATACATCACGGAAAAGTCTCAATCACACGGCGCTGCCGCCGGCGGGGGTCGCGCTGGCATTGTCGGCCGCCGCCTTGCTCGGCGGTTGCACGGCGCAGGTGCGCGTCGCCGCGCCCCCCCCACCCCCGCCTCCGCGGGTCTATGTGGCGCCGCCGCCGCCGGCCGCTTACGCCGCCCCGGCGGTTGATGTCGAAGTACAGGCGACCGAAGCTCCGCCGCCGCTGCCGGATTACGAGCAGCCGCCGTGCCCCCAGGATGGGTACCTGTGGACCCCAGGCTATTGGGCTTGGGGCGGGGGAGGCTATTACTGGGTGCCCGGTACGTGGGTGGAGCCGCCCCGAATCGGAGTGCTTTGGACTCCCGGCTATTGGGGCTTCGTGGGCGGTGTTTATGCCTTCCACCCTGGTTACTGGGGACCTCACGTTGGGTTCTACGGCGGTGTGAACTACGGGTTCGGCTATGTGGGCGTGGGCTTCGCCGGCGGCCGCTGGGCTGGCAATTCCTTCGCGTACAATCAGGCGGTTACCAATGTCAACGTGACCGTCATTCACAACACCTACAACCAGACGGTGGTCAATAATGTGACCGTGAACAAGGTGAGTTTCAACGGTGGGCCGGGAGGCGTTGCTGCCGCGCCGACCGCTCAGGAAAGAGCGGCGATGCAGGAACCGCATGTTGCGCCCACACCGTTGCAGCGCCAGCACATTCAAGAGGCAGCCAAAAATCCCGCCCTGGCAGCCAAGGCGAATGGTGGCCATCCCGCGATTGCCGCCACCCCGAGGCCGGCCGCGTTCAATGCGCCGGGAGTCGTCGGTGCGCGCGGCGCCCCTGCCCGGCCACCCGGAGTTGCGCCGAACGCGTCGCACCCCACGCCCATGCCGGCTGCCAACGCACCGCATGGGGCGCCGGCTGCAGCGCCGCCCGCTGCCGGGGCGCATCCGCAGGCCGTCGCGGCGAAAGCGCCCCCGGCGAAACCGGGTGCGGCGAAACCGCAGCCGCCTAAGCCCGCCGCGAAGCCCAAGGCGTCGCCCAAGCCCGCCGAGAAGCGCGAGGAAGGCGGCAACAAGTAGCGGCAATCCGCGCGGGCCGGCCCCACGCCGGCTCGCGCGACTTTGGCGATCGGTGACTCGGAGCGATCGTGATTCGGGGCGATCGGTGATTCGGGGCGATCGTGATTCGGAGCGATCGTGATTCGGGGCGATCGGTGACTCGCGGCCATCGGTGAGCCGGGACCGCGCGGATCAGCCCGGTCGGCAGGCGCTCAGTGCGTCGCCGCGACACTCACCACCGGCAGATCGACGAAGCTCGCGTTCGCGCCGCCGTCGAATATCTTGATGGTCGCCTTCTTGTAGTCGGGAGGCTTGGCATAGAAGATATTATCGACATAGCTCTGCGGGTTTCGGTCGTACAGCGGGAACCAGCTCGATTGCACCTGAACCATGATGCGGTGACCGGCCAAGAACACGTGATTGGCGGTCGGCAGGGCAAACCGATAGACCTGCTTCTGGTCGGGCGGAATGGCCTTGGGATTGCTGAAGGACTCGCGATATCGTCCGCGCAGAATGTCGGCGGAGATCATCAGCTCATAGCCGCCCAGCTTGGTGTCGCGGCCGACCTCATCCGGATAGACATCGATCAACTTCACCACGAAATCGCCGTCCGTTCCCGTGGTCGAGGCAATCAGATGGGCGATGGGCTCGCCGCTGATCTTCACGGGCTCTTTCAGCACCGGGGAGGCGAAGCTCAGCACGTCGGTGCGCGACGCCGCGTTGCGTTGATCGCTCACGAGCCAGGTCTGCCAGCTCGTCTCGCCCTCATCGCCAATGTGGATGGGACGCGGCAGATAGGGTACCGGCTTCGCGGGATCGGAAACGTAGGACTCAAAGGCGGCCGAAGCCGGGCTGGATGCGGCAGCTGCGCTGGATGCGGCAGCTGCGGGAGCATCGGGTGAACCCAGACGCAGGTTGCCGCCGGGCTGCAAATATAGGTTTTGATGGACGATACTGCATCCGGCCGCGCAGCCGCTAGGCCACGCCGGCAGCGCCAGCCATCGATTGGTGCCGGTCTCGAAGGCCGTGACCGGCGCCAGCCCCAAGGGCGCCGGATCGTCCTTGAGATAGTGGTCCAAGAACGGCCGCAGCACATGCAGGCGGAAGTACTCGGCCGTATCGCTGCCAAAGCGGATCTGCCCGATCGAGCTTCCGTCCAGCCGCTGCTGATGATGGAACCAGGGCCCGATGACCAGGTACAGATTGGGGTTATCCGGCTGCCGTGCCCTGAGCGCCTTGTACAGGGCGATATTGCCGTAGATGTCCTCCTGGTCCCACAGACTGTGCACCAGCATGACGGGCACGCCCACGCCCTGTCGGGCGAGAATCTTATCCAAAGCCTGGTCTTGCCAGAAAGCGTCATAGGCCGGGTGATTCATGACCTTGGCGGTGAAACCGACCTGTTCGAGGCCGTGCAGATGCGCCATGTCGGCCGCCGCGCCGACGCTCAGCCAGGTGTCGTAGTCGTCGTAGTGATCGGTCCACCAGGCCAGATCGCTGGCGCGGGTGGCCTCCTGGCCATGAAAGTAGGTCAGGCTGTCGAGACGAAACGCGCCGTTGTGGAACCAGTCATCGCCCCGCCAGCCGTCGACCATGGCGTTGATGGGAACCGCCGCGCGCAGCGCCGGATGCGGGTTCACCAGGGCCATGAGCGAGGTGAACCCGTCGTATGAAATGCCGAGAATGCCCACCTTGCCGTTGGATTCGGGGGTGTTCTTCACCAGCCAATCGATGGTGTCGTAGGTATCCGTCGCGTGATCGACGTCGGTTGGATTGAGCGGTCCACGCAACGGCCGGGTCATGACGTAGTCGCCTTCCGATCCGTGCTTGCCGCGCACATCCTGCATCACTCGAATGTAGCCGCCGTTGACGACGGCATCGTCCGCGACGTCGGAGTTGCCAATCAGCGCGGCCAGGTGAGCGCTGTTGTTTTTCGTGATGCGCTCGGTCGCACCATAGGGGGTTCGCGTCAGCAGGATGGGCGCACGCTGCGCGCCGCGCGGAATGAGGATGAGGGTTTTCAGCCTCACCCCATCGCGCATCGGGATCATGACTTCGCGCTTTACGTAGTCGAAGGTGTCGACTCGCGGGACGAAGGCGGCCGGCGTCTCGCTGGGGAGCGTATCGGCCGCGATCGCACCGGTGCCGGTCAGCAGCAGGAGAGCGGCGGATGCCGCGATCAAGCCGGTGCGGCGGCGGTTTCGCGTGCGGCGGCTGTCCGCGCATCCACGTCCGTGGGTCATCGACATCGTTCACTCCTGTTTGGGTCGCAAATGCGCGGCGGAAGTTTGCGTGATCACGCGCCCGCGCGCAACGGCGCCCCGCGCGGCGGCAGCCATAGCGTCAGCCCCGCTGCGGCGATGCAGGCCCGCCGCCATGAGCGCCGGCAGATCAAGGGTCGAGTCCCAGACCCAGGCAAAGCGCGCTCAGGGTGGCTTTGCGCACGCCGTAGCGGTTGATGAATGCCGCCGCAAACGGTCCCATGAGCCAGCACCGGTCTCAACGCCTGGGCGGAGGAAATGGCCTCCGTCGACCAGCCGAACTCGCGCGGCCGGGGAGGGCAGGGAGCAGGGAGCAGCACCCCCCGAGCCCGGACGGCGCCGGCGGCGGCCAGCATCTGTCTCCTTGCGGCGACGGGTGGCAGGGGGCATGATCACGACTTGGCGCTCGAATGAGAAGAAGATTTGACAATATGTGCCGACGATATGGGTGGTTCATAGAGCCGAAGATCGACTGCTAGCTGGCGATGGAGGAGTGCAGGCGCATGAATAATTTATCGTTTACGGTTTCCGATGGCGTTGCAACGCTGGCGATACAGCGCACCGCGGTGAGCAACGCGATCGACATCACCATCATTCGCGCCATGCACTTGGCGCTAGATCAGATACAAAAGGGCGAAGGCGGCGCCCGGGCCGTTGTCATCACCGGCAGCAACGATGTGTTCTGCAGCGGCCTGGATTTGCATTCGGTCGATCTGAAGACCCAGGAGGCGCGGCAGAGGGCGCATTTCGAAATGCGCCGCTTCATGGATCCCTTGATTCTGCGCCTGAGCGGATTCCGCTTTCCCATCGTCGCGGCGGTCAACGGCGCGGCAGTGGGCGCAGGCATGAGTCTCGCGCTCGCCAGCGACATCATCATCGCGGGCGACAACGCTTATTTTCTCCCTTCGTTCGCGCGGCTGGGCTTGGTGCCCGATGCGGGAATCACGTTTCACCTGGCGCGCCGGATCGGTGCGGGCCGGTCACTGTCGTCGCTGATGCTCGCGGAACGCATCGACGCCAAGACCGCGCTCGACTGGGGACTCGCCTACGCGGTCGTGCCAGCCGCGGAAGTGGTGGCGCGCGCGCAGGCGGTGGCGCATCGCCTGGCCACCGGGCCGTGCGCGGTGCTCGGCCAGATTCGCGCCTTGCACACCTCGACCTTCGATAACTCGCTGCAGGAGCAATTGCGCGCCGAGCGCAGCGCGCAGGAAATGACGCTGGAGACCCACGACTGCGTCGAGGGTGTGCGCGCCTTCTTCGAGAAGCGCGAGCCGAATTTCTCCGAGCACTAGCAGGAGCCTGTCTTAAGTATTCCGCGTGAGTGCGTTGGCGCTGCAGGAGCGGATGCAAGGCGCGCGGCTCCGGCCGTGGTTGGCTCCCGACTCATGGCGGGTCCTGCGGCCGCGCGGTGATGGCGGTGCGGATGGCGGCGAGCGGCGCGTGGTCGTCGAACGGTTCGGACCGAGGGTTGGCTGGAACGCCGAGGCGGCTCCACAGCAGATCAAGATCGGGTGTCACCGGGGTAGCCCTGGTCCGTTGGTAGAGATCTTCGAGTACATGCGTGCCCGTCGCGGCGTCGCCGATTCGCAGCACTTGGCCGATGCTGCGTTCCGAGCGGTAACCTCCGGTTTCCCGCACGATGGCGCGCAGCGCCGTCCGCAGCCCAGCTCGATTGCCGGTGGTCTCGCGAATTGACACCTCGCTTTGCAGGCAATATAGGGCCCCGCCCCAGTAGGTTCTTCCCCACGTCGGCGTCTGATCCATTCCGCCTTCGCCCGCGCGCGGCAGGCCGGACGGCATGGAGCGCCTGAATTCCGCCCAGACGTCGGCGATGTCCCGACTGCCGAATTGCGCGCGCGCAATGCCCTCCACATAGGTGGCCAGACCTTCCGCCAGCCAATCGTGCGACCGGCCCACGTCGGGCAGCGCGAGGTGCACCATCTCGTGCACCAGCACCCAGTCCGCCGCCAACTCGCCGGGCGTTACATCGCGCCCTACGCGGATCTCGATCACGAGCGCGGATTGACCTCGAGTGGTGCGGCCGCCGCGCACACCGCCGCCCGGCACGGCTCGGATCCGCAACAGCACCAGCGGCGCCGGAAAGCGCGCGTAGTAATCCGCCACTATTTGCGCTGAACGTTCGATCCAAGCTGCCAACCGCTGCGGCTCGAGGCTCAGCCGCTCATCGTCGAACGAAGCGCAGAGAAATGCGCCCCGGACCTCGAGCGCGATGGCGGTTTGATCCGGGCAGTGGCCGGCCGCAATGCCGGGCGCCGCCGCGGTATCGGCGAACGCCGCCGGGTGGGCGAACGCCGCTGCCAACCCGCACGCTATGCCGAGTGCTCTGCGTGCAGGCATCGTTTCACACTGCGGATCTCGAGCGGGCCGGTGCGGCAGCAGCCGCCGATCAGGCGCGCCCCCTGCGCGTACCACAGGTGCGCCTGCGCGCCGAATTCAAGCGATGCGGGATCCCCGCGCCACTGCTTGGACGAGGCGTCGTAGGATTCACCAGAATTCGGGTAGGCCACGAGCGGTTTATCGGTGTTATCGTGCATGCGCTGCAGCAGCGGCGTGATGTGGTGCGGCGCGGTGCAATTCACGCCCACCGCGACGATCTGCGGATAGGCCTGCAGCGCGAGGGCGCACTCGCCGATTTCCTCGCCCTCGCCGTTGCGCGCGCCGTCCTGGCACGAGAAGCTGATCCACGCGCAGACATCGGGAAAATCCAGCAGCAGTTCCGCCAACACCCGAGCCTCGCGCAGGCAGGGGATGGTCTCGCAGGCCAGAAGATCCGCGCCCGCCTGGGCGAGCAGCCGCAGCCGCGGCCGGTGAAAATCCGCGAGCTCCCCGTCATCCAGCGCATAGCGGCCGCGATACTCGGACCCGTCCGCCAGCATCGCGCCGTACGGACCGACGGAGGCCGCCACCAAGGGCCGCAACCGATCTGACCGTTGCGGCTCCGCGGCCCAGAACTCATCGCGCGCGGCCGCGGCCAGCGCTACCGCATCGCACATCAGCCGCGCCGCCACCGGGTGGGGGATGCCGCGGCGCGCAAAGCCCTCAAAGGTTGCCTGATAAGTCGCGGTCGTGGCGACGTCGGCCCCGGCACGAAAGTAGTCAAGATGCACTTCCCGGACCAGATCCGGGCGCTCGATCAGGCATTTTGCGGACCAGAGTGGATCCCTAAGGTCGGCGCCGCGCCGCTCGAGCTCGGTCGCCAACGCACCGTCCAGAACCATGAAGGGACGCTGCGCCAGAAAACTGTGGATCGGGTCATGCATGATTGTTCGCGCCAGGCGCCGTTTACGATCATACTCTGGCGGCTCGCCCGTGGGTGGCTAAGGGATTCTCATGCTCATTGCTCAGACCATCAAGAATCAGCATTCGGACGTCTTCACTTTTCTACACGGCGATCTGCGGATGGTGGCGAGCCATTGCCACACCCCGGAGCAGGCCCTGTCGAGCAGCCTGGTCTATGTGAGCAGCCCCGCGCAGTTGACGGAAGCGCGCCGGCACAAGCCGGCGATCCTGATCGTCCCGACCAAGATGAGCAGCTGTCTCGATGCCCAGGCGGATGCCGACAGCTGCTGCTTTTCAGTGCAAAGCATATCCATGGGCATGGCCGTTCTCTTGAAATACTTCGACCAGAAAGGCTATCGATTCACCCAGTGGGGCCGGCGCCACCCCACCGCCGTGGTGCACCCGGACGCCACGATCGGAGAGCGGGCTTTTCTCGGACCCTATTGCGTGGTCGGGGCGCACGCGAGCATCGGCAACGACTGCATGATCGGCGCTCACGCCGTCATCGAGAACGACGCGCGGATCGGCGAGCGGACCGTGCTGCATCCGCACGTGTTCGTGGGCGCCGGCTGCGAAATAGGCGAAGATTGCGAGATTCATCCGCATACCAGCATCGGCAGCGACGGTTTCGGCTACGCCGTGGATCCCGACGGCAGGCCGCGAAAAATCGCGCATCTCGGCAACGTGAGCATCGGCGACGGCGTCGAAATCGGCAGCAACTGCGCCATCGACCGCGCCACCCTGACTTCCACCTACATTCGATCCGGGACCAAGATGGACAACATCTGCCACATTGCGCATAACTGCGATCTGGGAGAGAACGGCTTCTTCACCGCCGGTTTCATGATGGGAGGGTCGACGAAAATCGGCCGCCAGTTCGTCACCGGGGGCAATTCCGTGGTGACCGCGCACATCACGCTTGGCGACAACGTAACCCTGCAAGGCCGCTCCTCGGTCACCTGCGACGTACCCGACGCCGGGTCCTATGGCGGATATCCTCTGCAGCCGCTCAAGGAGGCGATGAAGACGGCCGTCAACATCAGCCACCTCAACGACATCCGCAAGAATCTCAACCGCGTGATGAAGCATCTGCACCTTCTCGACAAGGCGTCCGTGGAAACCCCCGACACTTGAGAGCTTCGGTTTGAGGCTCAAGCCCGACACCGTGGCCGTACCGATCGCGGTGCTGATCGCGGCCATGTTCTGCTTTCAGTTGGGCGCGGTGATGGCCAAGGGGCTGTTTCCCGCGGTGGGCGCCGCCGGCACCACCACCCTGCGCATGGCCCTGGCCTCCTTCATGCTGCTGGCGGCGTGGCGTCCGTGGCGCATCCGACTGCGCCCGCGCGAAATGTGGGTGATCATCGCGTATGGCCTGTCGATGGGCTGCATGAATTTTTGCTTCTACATGTCGCTCAAGTCCATTCCCCTGGGGATCGCGGTTGCCCTGGAGTTCGCCGGACCGCTGGCGCTCGCCATGGCGGCATCGCGCCGCGCGGTCGATTTCATCTGGATCCTGATGGCGGCGCTTGGACTGCTCGCGCTGCTGCCGTTCGGTTTGGGATCGAAGGGACTGGACGGCGAGGGAGTTTTGTTCGGGATGGCGGCCGGCGCGTGCTGGGCGCTGTATATCTATTTCGGCCGCCGGGCGGGAGCCGCGCACGGCGGTCAGACGACGGCGCTCGGCATGGTGGTGGGGGCCATCGTGATCGTCCCCATCGGCGTGGCGGAGGCCGGCGCGCGGTTGTTGTCGCCGCACATCCTGCCGGCCGCTCTCGCCGTGGCCCTGCTGTCGAGCGCGCTTCCCTATTCGCTCGAAATGCTGGCGATGCCGCGGTTGCCGACGCGAACCGTCGGCGTGCTCATGAGCATGGATCCCGCACTGGGCGCCCTGTCGGGACTGTTGTTTCTCGGCGAACGTCTGAGCTTCATCCAGTGGCTCGCCATCGTCAGCATCATGGCCGCTTCGGCCGGCAGCGCGGCGACCAGCCGGGACACAATCCCGCAGCTATTGCCCGATTAGCGCAATCGCGAGATAGAGGACGGCGGCGCCGCCCAAGGTCATGGCCGTGGTGAGAAATTTCGGGTGGGCATGGTAGCTCTCCGGAATCAGATCGCTGGCGCCGATGTACAGAAAGAATCCCGCGAACAGCGCGAGAGCGGTGCCGAAGGCCTCGCCGGGGAGAGTGAAGAAATAGGTGGAGGCGACGCCGAGCACCGGCGCGAGCGCATCGGCGAGCAGCCAGCGAAGCGCCTGACGGCGGCTCCCCCGGTTCTTCAAGACCACGTTCATGGTGTTGATGCCGTCGGAAAAATCGTGGGTGAGCACGGCAATCGCCACCACGATTCCCACCTGGTGCGAGGTTTGGAACGCCAGCCCGATGGCGAGGCCGTCCAGAAAGCTGTGAATGCACAGTACGGCCGCGGCGACGGGGCCGCGCGGCGCGGCGTCGCCGTGGAACAGCAGAACCCGATCCAGCACCAGGTACGACAGGAAGCCGATCGCGGCGCAGGAGAGTATGGCGGCGGGACCGTGAACTTTTTCGCCGAAATTGATCGCCTCGGGCAGCAGATCGAAGAAGGCCACGCCGATGACGGCGCCGGCGCTGAATCCCAATATCAAGTGCAGCTTGTCGTGCAGCTTGAGCGCCAGCAGACCGCCCAGCAACGTACTGAGGAGCGCCGTCCCGGCTATGGCTACGAGCAACACGCTTGATTCATTCCACGCATTCCGGGCGACGGGGTTATATTGTGCTCACAAAATCGACTGGTCGGGGGACGCGTGAGCTACGATTCGTATCATAAGCGCAAAATCGGCAAACACCTGCTCAAGCCCGAAACCCAGATGATGGGATACGGCTACGATCCCAGCCTCTCGGAAGGATCGCTCAAGCCGCCGATCTTCCTCACGTCGACCTTCGTCTTCAGGACGGCGCAGGACGGCAAGGATTTCTTCGACTTCACCTCCGGCCGTCGCGAGCCGGTCGCCGGGCAGTCCTCCGGACTCGTCTACTCGCGTTTCAACAATCCGAACCTCGAAGTGCTCGAGGATCGGCTAGCGCTGTGGGAGGAGGGCGAGACGGCGGCGGTGTTCTCCAGCGGCATGTCCGCGATTTCCACGGTGCTGTGGACTCACGTGCGGCCCGGCGACGTCATTCTCATGAGCCAGCCCCTGTACGGCGGCACGGAAACTCTCATCGAGAAAACCCTGCCCGGATTCGGAGTGAGCGCGGTGAGCTTCACTCTGGGCCACGATGGCGGCGCTATCTCCGAGGCGGCCGACCGCGCCTCCGAGCGGGCGGCGCAAAGCGGCGGCCGAGTCTGTCTGGTCCTGGTCGAGACGCCGGCGAATCCGACCAACAGCCTGGTCGATCTTGCCCTGATGCGCGAGACATCGGCGCGAATCGGCGCGCGGCAGAGCGGAGGACGGCCGCCGGTGGTGGTCGACAACACCTTTCTCGGCCCGGTTTTTCAGCGGCCGCTCGAATTTGGCGCCGACCTCGTCATGTATTCGCTGACGAAGTACGTCGGCGGCCATTCGGACCTGGTGGCGGGCGGCGTGGTCGGTTCGCGCGACGCGGTGGGCCCGGTAAAGAGATTGCGCGGTGCGCTGGGCACCCAGCTCGATCCGAATACCGCGTGGATGATCATGCGGTCCATGGAGACTTTGTCGCTGCGCATGCACAAGTCGGCGCAGAACGCGGCACTGGTGGCGGATTTCCTGCGCAACCACCCCAAGGTCGAGAGCGTCAACTATCTTGGGTTTCTGAGCACCGATGATCCGCGCTACACGCTGTTCAGGCGCCAATGCGAGAGCGCGGGTTCGACATTCGGATTTGCGGTCAAGGGCGGCGAGGCGGAGGCGTTTCGTCTGCTCGACGCGCTGCAGGTCATCAAGCTCGCGGTCAGCCTGGGCGGCACCGAAACGCTGATGTCGCATCCGGCCAGCACCACGCATTCCGGCGTGCCCAAGCAGACGCGGGACCGGATCGGTGTCACCGATGCGCTGATCCGCATCTCGGTGGGCATCGAGGACGCCGGCGACCTCATTGCCGATCTGCGCGCGGCTCTCGATGCGGTTTGAGGAATCTCGCGCGGCGCTGATGCTTGCCGTGATTTTGACCGCTGCCGCGGCACCGGGTGCAGGGACAGCTGCGGCAGGCGAGACCGCGGGCGCAGCGGCTGGCGAGAGCGCGGGCGCAGCGGCAGGCGAGACCGCGGGCGCAGCGGCTGGCGGAACCGAGCCTGCTGCCGCGGACCGGGTGTATCGGGGCGGCGTTGTGTACACGGTCGATGCCGGCGACAGCGTGCAGACGGCGCTCGCGATCCGCGCCGGACGCATCGTCTACGTGGGCGGGGACGCCGGGCTGGCCGCATTCCTGGGTCCGAAGACCGTCGTGGTCGATTTGCGGGGCCGGATGCTCATGCCCGGCCTGGTCGATGGACACTCGCATCCGCTGCAGGGCGGTGCCTCCCTCCTGAAATGCAACCTGAACTATGAGCAGCTTGGGATCGCCCAGCTGCAGGCCAAGATTCAATCCTGTCTCGACAGAACGCGGGTGCTCGAACCGGACGGCTGGCTCGAAGTGGTGAACTGGTTTCAGGAAGGCATGGTGCCGCCGGGCACGACCGCCGACCGCGCAACGCTGGATGCGCTGAAGACCACGCGTCCGATCTTCGTCATGTCTTCCTTCGGTCACACGGCGCTGGTCAATTCACGGGGTCTCATGATCGCGGGAATCACCGCCAAAACCGCCGATCCGCTCGGCGGCAAAATCGCCCGGGATGCTTCCGGCAACCCGTCGGGGCTCTTGGAGGATGCCGCGGGAGATGCGGTGGCGAAGCAGCTTCCGGCGCCGACGCGGGCGGATGACATCAAGGCGGCGGCGGCCGCGCTGGACGCGTTCCGCCGTCAAGGTGTCACGACCTTCCTGGACGCCATGGCCGAGCCGCCGTCGCTTCTCGCCTTTGCCACGCTGCAGCGCGAGGGAAGGCTCACGGCGCGCGCCCACTTCGCCGTGCTGATCACCCCGCCGCAGGGGCGCGACCCCGCGCAGGCGGTCGCCATGGTCAAGTCATTGGCGCGCCGCTACGACCAGGGCGGGATCGGCCCGGCACCGACGCTCACGGTGCGCAATGTCAAATTGTTTCTCGACGGCGTGATCAGCGCGCCGGCATTGACGGGCGCCATGCTGACTCCGTACCTCAGTTTGCAGGGCGATTCAGCCCACCCGCATTGGGCGCCCTCGGCGAGCCGCGGCCCGGAAGTCTACTTCCCGGCGCCCCTCCTGGCCAAGCTGCTGATCGAGGCGGCGGGCGCGGGCTTCGAGCCGCACATGCATGCGGATGGCGACCGCGCGGTGCGCGAGGGCCTGGATGGCGTCGCGGCGCTGCGGCGGCAATTCCCGGACCGGGATATCCGTGCCGCCATCGCTCATGATGAGATCGTCGACCCGGCGGATTTCCCGCGCTACAGGCGGCTGAACGCGATTCCCGTGCTGTCATTTCAATGGGAGAAGCAGGCGCCGGACACGGTGGAGGGCGCGCGCGAGTATCTGGGGCCGGCGCGCTTCAAATACATCGAGCCGGCCGGCTTCCTGGCGGCGGCGGGCGCGCGCATCGCCTACGGCAGCGATTGGCCGGTGGATCCGCTCGACGAATGGTTCGCGCTCAAAGTGGGAGTGACGCGCACCAACGCGCCGCAGCCCGGCGGGAAGTATGCCGGTCCTCTGAGCGAGGACCGCGGGCTGTCGCGCCGCGAGGTGCTGCGCGCGATCACGATGAATTCGTCCTATGAATTGCATCAGGATCAGGCGACGGGCTCTCTGGAGGCGGGAAAGCTCGCGGATATGATCGTGCTCGACCGCAATTTCTTCGACATCCCCGCGGAGCAAATCGCCGCCATCAAGGTGCTGCAAACCGTGGTCGGCGGCCGCGTCGTGTACCAGGCCGACGGCTTCTAGATCGACTTCGATATTCCAAAGAACAAACCGCGCCGCGGACCGAACTGCGGCGCGCCCACCCCGACGCCGGTGCCGTTGCGGATTTCGTAGATCTTGTCGAGCGCGTTGATGACATCGAATCGCGCCGTCAACGTGCCCGCATCGCCCAGATGGAACAGATGGCTCAATCCCAGGTTGATCTGGGTGTAGTAGGGCAGATGCGCGCCGTTCGGTATGGACTCGCCGTCCGGCAGGACTTCATCCGAACGAAGCCCGGAGCCGAGCAGGAAATCGGCGCTGTAGCGCGTTCCCAGCCACAGATAGGAGATTCCGCCCGATGCCGTGATCTGCTGCTCATGATCGAGGTGGATGTAGTTCTCGGCGATGTAGTTCAATTCCTCTTGCGAGAAATTGAACTGCGCGGAGTCGATATCCTTGCCGCGCGCGCTTTGGTACGCGAGGTTCATGTACGCGGAGAGCGCATCGGCGCTGTAATTGCCGGTCAACTCGGCGCCGTACTGCTTGCCGTGCGCGTAGTTGAAGGGCGTGAGAATGATGGGCGCGCCGAATTGTCCCTCGTCGATCAGGTTGTGCGACTGCTTGTAGTACGTGTCGAGACCCACGGTGATCCGGCGGGTGAGCCTTTGCTGCACGCCGATATCGTAGTAATTCGCCTGCTCGGCCTGGGGCGTGTCCGCCTGGGTCACCGCGGGGGCGGCCGTGGTGTTCGCGAACTTCGACAGAGTTTCGCTGCCGACCAGTTCGAAGGGGGGCGGCGACAGATAGCGCGAATAGCCTGCGTGCACCACGGTGTCGTCCAAGGCCTGCCACACCGCGTTGAGTCGCGGACTGACCTGATGGCCGCTGGCATAGGCGGTGAACTTGTCGAATCTCAAGCCGTAGTTGAGCGTGAGCGCCGGGACGATCTTCCACTCATCCTGCAGGTACAGGCTCTCGATCCACTCGGTCTTCGCGCCGTCATCGACGATCGACTCGGGGATGTCGCTGATTTGATCGCCGCTCGGATCGAGTGCGATCACGGCGGACGTGGTGAAACTCTTCGAGTGGTCGCTCTGCACGAACGCCCCGCCGCGCAGGGTGTGCGTATCGCCGAGCTTGTAGGCCGCGTCGGATTGCAGCGCGTACGCGACGTTCTGCTTGTAGGCGTCCTGCGCGATGCCGTCGAACAAGATATCGCCGAGCGGATCCGGCGTGAACGTCAGGCTCGAATAGCGCGCGGTCAGCGATGTCTGGACGTCCACGGCGCCCTGCGAGTGCTGCCAGCTCAAGATGGCGAAATGATTGAGCTCGCGCTGATTCTCGTCCAGGGCATCGCTCGGATACGTGGTCCGCCCGTCGACGACGAGAGGCGCGCCGTCGGCGTTCGATATGCCGGGCTCGAGACCAGGCCGATTGGGGATCTGAAACTCGCCGGTGGACGTGCTGAGCACCGCGCTCAGCCGGTTCTCGTCGTTGAGGATGTCCTCCAGATAGGCGAAGCCGTGATACTGCTTGGTATGATCATGCACGGCCTGGGCCGCGCCGTCAGGAGACTCGATCCCCAGATCGTTGCGCAGGAAATCTCCCGACACGAAGTAATTGAGCCCGCCGGAGGACCCACCGTAGTTGAAGCTCGGCTGCACGGTTCCGTGGCTGCCGCCGTACATCGAGATCGAGCCGCCCGGGTCGATCACGCCGCTCTTGGTCTTCAAGTCGATGATGCCCGCGGTGCGCAGCCCGTACTCCGCCGGCAACGCGCCGGTGATGAGCGTGAGCGAGGAAATGAGCCGCGGGTCGAGGGACTGCCCGAAGACGCTGATTCCCTCGGGAAGAATGATGCCGTTCAGCCGGTACTGCAGGCCGTTGTGCTCGCCGCGCACATGGAATTGTCCGAAGGAGTCCTGGGCGACGTCCGGCGCCTGCATCACCACTTGGTTGAGCAGGCTGTTGTCGCCGCCGGGCGCCGCCGCGATGGCGGCTTCGTCGATCACGTAGGTCGACGCGCCGGTTTGGGTCTGAATGCCATTGCGGGCGTCGTTCAAGTGCTTTGCCATCACCACGATGGCATCGAGCGTCGAGGTGTCCTCGTCGGCCAGCGCCATGCATGGAACAATGAGGATCAAACTGGTCGCCAGCGCCATAGGCCCGGCCATGGGTCTCAACATCAACATGAAATCGCGATCTCCTCATCCTGCAACTCGGAACCGCGGCTCCGCGGCTCAATTCAGACGACTTGCAGGGCGGGAGGCGCGCGAGAGCGAAAGGCGAGGTGCGCAGCGAGGCCGATCAGCGAAGGGTGCTCGGCCTGCACGCCGCCGCCGCGGCATTGAGGGAGATCCAGGGGCAGCGCCGCCTGGGCCCCGGCCGCCGATAACAGGGGGGCGAAATTCAGGCAGTCGAGGCAGGCCTCGTGACTGACCGGGCGGGACCCGTGGGCAGGGCCGCTCTGATGCGCGATGCCTGGGCCGACGCCGGAGTCGTGCGAATAGGCATGCGCGATCGCGCCGAATTGGGCAATCAGCAAGGCGACGGCGGTGATAACCGCCGTGCGAATCCCAAAACGATGCTGAAACATGGACAAAGGCAAGCTCTGAGGAAAGGGAAGGCAGCCGCCGGGATGCTAGCACAGCGGCCCCGTGGAACTTCTGTAGACACGGCCAAAGCCGTTCGGTTCCAGGCGGCGGCGAGGGCGGCAATGAATATCTCTGGGACTTGGCAGATCGAGACGGTACGCTGATGGACATATCGCGGCGGGAGCATTTCGCCCATAACACGAGGATGAGCATGCGCGGACGAGCTTCCCTATCGCTGGCAGGCGGATTGGCCGGCTTTTGCGCCTTGTGCCAGAGCGCCCTGGCGGACGCCACCTCGGAGCTGTCCGCCATCGTCGTCACTGCCACTCGGATCGCGCAGTCGAGCTTCGATCTGCCCGTCTCCGTCGACCGGGTCGACAGGAGCACCATTGCCGATGGCCAACTGCAAGTCAATCTCTCCGAGTCCCTGATCACCGTCCCGGGCGTGTCCGTGCAAAGCAGGCAAAACTACGCCCAGGACCTGCAGCTCTCGGTGCGCGGATTCGGTGCGCGATCCAGTTTTGGAGTCCGCGGGCTGCGGTTATATTCCGACGGCATTCCCGGCACCATGCCCGACGGTCAGGGGCAGTTCTCGCAATTCGATCTTGGATCCGCCGATCATGTCGAGGTGCTGCGGGGACCGTTCTCCGCGCTGTACGGCAATTCGTCGGGCGGTGTGATCGCGATCTTCACCGAAGACGCGAAGCCCGGGCGTCTCCTCGAAGGCACCGCGCAGTACGGCACGTTCAATACGCAGCGCAATGCCTTGAAGGCGGAGGGCGATGACGGGATCGTCAACTACGTGGTCGATGCCGCCCACTTTCAGACCGACGGCTACCGCTTTCACAGCGACGCCGAGCGCGACAATTTCAATTCGAAGCTGCGGGTTGCAACCGGAGATGCGTCGAAATTGACGTTGGTGGCCAATGTGGTCGAGACGCCGGCCGTGCAGGATCCCCTCGGCCTCACGCGTGCGCAGCTTGCGGCGAATCCGCGCCAGGCCGGAGTCGGCGCCGTACCATACGACACGCGCAAGTCTCTCGACCAGGAGCAGCTGGGCGCCGTGTTCGAGGACCAATTGAGCGCCCACGACGATTTGTCTGCCCTGCTCTATACGGGACATCGCGCCACCACGCAGTTCCAGGCCATACCCCGATCCACGGAGGAAAGTTCGCCGCTGAATCCGGGCGGGGTCATCGATCTGGACAGGGCGTACTGGGGAGCCGATGCGCACGTCACGGATGGGCGCGAAGTCGCCGGCTCGCCCTTGCAGGTGGTCGCCGGCATCAATTACGACGATCTTCAGGAAGCCCGCAAGGGGTACTTGAACTACGTGGGCTCGCAGCTGGGGGTCGAGGGAGGGCTGCGCCGCGACGAAGCGAATCATGTGTACGATTTCGATCAGTACTTTCAGGCGCAGTGGGATCCGGATCCGCGCTGGCGCATGATCGCCGGGGTGCGCAACAACCTGGTGGAAGTGACCTCGCACGGCCACATCCCGCTGATCGACGGCGCGGACTCGAGCGTGCGCTACTCGGCGGTGAACCCGGTGGCCGGGGTTACTTTCCGGGCAAGTTCCGCGGTGAATCTGTACGGTTCGTACGGCAAAGGCTTCGAAACCCCGACGTTGAACGATCTGGCCTATCGCTCCGTCGACGGCAGCCTGCCCGGGCTCAACTTCGGATTGAAGCCGGCCCGCAGCGACAATTATGAGGTCGGGATCAAGGCCGCCGGCGAGCATGTTCGCGCCGACCTCGCCGCGTTCTACATACAGACCGTGGACGAGTTGGCGGTGCTGCAGAATCTCGACGGCAGGACGGTTTCCCAGAACATCGGCGAGACCGACCGCCGCGGCATGGAACTGGGGGTCGATGCAAACTGGATGGGTGGGTTCACCGGGCGGATCGCCTATACCTATATCCATGCGGTCGTCGGACAGGCATACGCCACCTGCATCGCGGCTCCGTGCAACCCGCTCGCGAACCCCGGAGGCCCGTTGCCCGCGAACTATAAAACCGTCGCAGCAGGCAGCTACCTGCCGGCGGTGCCCATGAATTCCCTGTATGCCGGCCTCATCTGGCACTACGCGCCGCCGGGCTTCACGGCCACCTTGGAAACACAGGGCCGATCGCGGATCTACGCCGACGATCGAAATTCCGAAGCCGCCGCAGGCTTCTGGGTGGTGAATGCGCGGGCGGGATTCGAGCAAGAGACGAGACACTGGCGGTTCAGCGAGTTCGGCCGCCTTGATAACCTCGCCAACCGGGCCTATGTAGGTTCAGTGATCGTGAACGAGACCAATTCCAGGTTCTTCGAGCCCGCACCGGGACGGACGGCCTACATCATGTTTATTGCCGCACTGCGGAATTAAGCATCAGTTATGTGCACCAAAGAGCTTGAACCGCGTTGTATAGGGTGGGTCTCATCTATGTGGAAGCGCTTAACAGGGGCCGCTGGGCGGCCGGGGAACGAAAGGTGACAGTCATGGATAGCAAGAGCAGGCGATTTCTTCTGGCGGCCGGCCTGGTGGGGTCGCTACTGGCGGCGCCGGTAATCGCGCAGTCGCACGGCGGCGGTGGCCACGGAGGTGGCGGCCATGCGGGCGGCGCGCATGCGGGCGGCGCGCATGCGGCCGCGGGCGGACACGGCGCAAGCGCCCACTATGCCGCGGCGGGTCACTACGCCGGCGGCGCCGCTTACGCGCATGGCTCTCCGGCCGCGTTTCACGGCGGCGGCTACGCCGCGCACGGCGCCTACTACGGGCGTGGCGGCGGCTTTTATGGGCATGGCTACTCCACGGGGGCTTATTGGGGAGGCGGCTACTGGCGCGGCGGCTTCTGGCCGCGGGCGTACTACGGAGTAGGGTTCTCCTGGTTCCTGCCGGTTCTCCCACTGGCCTATGCGACCTACTGGTACGGCGGCGTTCCGTACTACTACGCCAACGACGTGTACTATACGTACGACCCGAGTTACGAGGGGTATGTCGCGACGGATCCGCCGCCTGTGGCGGACTCAACGGGTGCCGGCGCCGATGTGGGCGCGGGCCCGGCGAGCGCGCCCGCCCCGGGCGATGGCGGCCCCGTGGCGGGACAGGTTTTCATGTACCCGAAGAATGGCCAGAGCGCCGAGCAGCAGGCCACCGACAAGGCCGAGTGTCAGCAATGGGCCGCGCAGCAGGCCGGGCAGGTGGCGCAGAACGGCTCGGACTATCAGCGCGCGATGGTCGCTTGCGTCGAGGGGCGGGGGTACAGCGCGAGGTAGCGGACCTGACCGCCACGCATTCCTGGCCACCGCCTTCCCGATCAGATTGAGCGATGGGTACCTGCAAACTCGAGTTTGCAGGGCCTGTCGCAAACCTCGCGCCTTACAACTGCGCGCGTTGTAGATTGGACCCACGTAGCAGTGCGATTTGCCGGCGCTCGCGTTTTACCCTGATGATGCCGTCCTGATGATGCCGTCGTGCATTGCGGCTGCGGCTCGGAGAAGCAGTAGAAGCTGCGGGCGATCAGAACGAGGGTTGGGATTGATGAGACGCAGGCCTTAAAGCCGGGCGAGTGCGACCGGCATCACACTTCGTGCCGTTTTAGGGACATCGTCAGCTTCGAGCAAGTTTGTCCCGCTAGGATCCCCTCCCATGCCTAGCTCAGCGTCCAAGAGGTCCATGTCGGGTTTCAACTTGTTCGAGCTGGTGATCGTCATGCTGATCGTGGCGATCATCGCCGCAATCGGCATCCCCAGCTTCAAGTACGTCACGGCCTCCAATCGCATTTCGTCCGAGATCAATGCCTTGCTGGCCGATATGCGCTATGCGCGCGTGGAGGCGATCAAGGAAGGTCTGCCCGTGACCGTGTGCGCGTCCACCCCTTCCACCAACTACACGACATGCGTCGGGTCCGGGAACTCGGGGTCCTGGACTTCGGGCTGGATCGTCTTTTCCGACCCGACCGGCAATCAAACGCCGGCGAGCGCCAACGCGATCCTGCACGTCCAACCCGCGCTCAGCGCCGCGTTCAACTACAGCACCGACACACTGACGGATTTGGCCGGCCACAATTATGCCGTGACGTTCAACCGGCAGGGATTCGGATCGAGCTATCCAACCACGGCGGCCACGGTGACTCTGGCGCTGCATTCCACCCCGGAGAACACGGCGTGGACGCGCTGCCTTGCGATCACGCCCGTCGGATTGCTGACGGTGCAGCGGAATTTGACCGGGAACTGCACATGAATGCCGTGACTCGTCTCGAAGGTACTCCTCGCGAAAGCGCCTCGCACCATCGCGGCGGCGCTTGCGTCGGCCGCACTCAATCCGGCTTCAGCTTGGTCGAGGTCATGGTTGCGCTGGTGGTGTGCTCCATCGGTCTGCTGGGTCTCGCCAAGATGGAGTCGCTGGCCTTGGCGAGCGAGGATGTGTCGGGCACCCGCACCATGGCCGCCCTGCAGGCCTCCAGCCTCGCCGCGATGATGCATGCCGACCGCGGCTACTGGGCGAGCACCTCGGCGACTGTCTCGGCCGTCGTGACGGGCGGCGCCAGCACCACGGGTGGGCTCACAGCCTACAATGTGACTGACAGCAACCTGGCCTACGGCGGGGTCCCCTGCACCTATGCGAGCCCCAGTCCCAACAACTGCACCCCCATCCAGATGGCAGCCTATGACTTGTACAATTGGGCGAGCGGACTGCAGCTGCTGCTCCCCGGCTATACGGCGACCATAGTGTGTACCCCCACGGTCACGGCCGCGCCGGTCACCTGTACCATTACCATCACCTGGATTGAAAACGCGGTCGCGGCCAATGCGCAGCAGACCAGCATTTCGGCCATCACCACCAGCGCTTCGGGATCGCCGAGCTACACCCTGAACATAGAACCATGAGCGCAATCCACCTGCATCGCCGTGCCGTCCACGCGCAGGCGCAACGCGGCTTCACACTGGTCGAGCTGATGATCGCCATTTTGATAGGTCTGTTTCTGACAGGCGGCCTGTTGACCTTGACGAGCGCGATGAAGCGCACCAGCGGCGTGCAGGGAGATTTGAGTCAGCTGCACGACACCGAGAGGCTGTCGTTTTCACTCTTGGCGGATGTCCTTCAATCATCCGGCTTCTTCACCTTTCCGAGCCCGCCGGCAGGGACCACCGCCGCCACCGTATTCCCCAGCGGGACCATCGGCAATATCGTATGGACGGCGGGGCAGACGATCAGCGGCACGGACGGCGGCAGCGCGTCAGCCCAAACCGATACCGTCAGCGTGCGCTACAGCAGCGCCGGCGGCGACGGCGTTCTCAATTGCATCGGCGCCACGGTGGCGACGGCGGCGAGTTGGGTCGCCACGTTCCAAGTCGACGGCCTGGGCAATTTGCAATGCCTGTTGACGACCAATGGAACCATAGCCGCGACCGCGATACCGATCGCCAGCGGGGTTCAATACATGCAGGTTCTGTACGGCGTGCAGAGCAATACCGCTGCCGCCACCTTCTCGGTGGACTCCTATCTCACGGCGACGCAGGTCGCCGCGGGCGGTTACTGGCCGAACGTCATCTCGGTGCAAGTCACGTTGTGGTTCGTGAACCCCTTGTACTGCACGACCAATTGTCAGGCGGGCCAGCAAACCACGCAGCCGCCGACCATCAAAATGACCCGGGCCATCGCGCTCATGAACAAGGCGGGGGTCAACACGCTATGAGCGGCACGCGGTGCTTCCAGCTCTCGCAACGCGGCAATCGGCAGCGCGGCATGGTGCTCGTCACCAGCCTGTTGATGCTCGTGGTCGTCACGATCCTCGCCATCGGTTTGTTTCGCACCTTCGGCCTCGATGAGAAAATCGCCGGCAACACGCGCGAGAAGCAGCGTGCGCTGCAGGCGGCCGTCAGTGCGCAGCAGTTCGCCGAGTGGTGGCTGTCGGTGGGCAACGCCGTGAACCTGATGTCGTGTTCAGGTAACTACACCACGGCAAGCGTGCCCATCTGCGTGAATACACTTCCGAGCGCCGTCACCGGCGGCAGCGCCAATATCGCCTCGCTTCCATGGACGGTGGGCGGAGTCGCGACGCAGGTCACCTACGTGCCGCCCAACATGACGTTTGCGAACGGCACCAACGCCACCATTACGAAGGGCACCTACTTCGCGAATCCGGTGTTCTACATTTCCTACCTGGGAGTGGGCACGGGAGCCAACGGCGCCACCGGAATCTTGTTTCAAATCGATGCAGCCGGATATGGCGGAAGCCCCAATACGGCCGCAGTCGTCGAGAGCACCTACCTTCTGCAAACCGCCGATACCGATTTGAGTGGAACCTGAGACTGCACTATGAAAGCAAAACTCCCTGATCTTTCGGCCATCGCCCTTGCGCTGCTCATGCTCGGGTCACTCTCGGCCCGCGCCCAGTCGGTGACGAGTTACAGCGAGAATTTCACCGGCGGCGGCACGAACAACTCATGGTACTACTTCAACGGCGCGTGCCTGACCGCCGGTTCGACGGCGGCGACGGTGGTCAACGTGCCGGGTTCGACGACCGCCGTGGCCGGGGTGATTCCGTCCTGTGCTTCCATGACCACCGGCTCGTTTTATTACAACGTCGGCAATGCCATTGGTGAGCCTCTGGTCGGCGGCACCAATGGCACCATTCCCGGAACGGACCCCACTCTCGGCGGGGCGCTGCGCTTCACGAATGTGCCGACCAACGGCTCTTATCCGCAGGGATAT
>Ga0181534_10000174_pt1 | contig 45684 bp, 33 predicted proteins | sample PEATcosm2014_Bin_37_FD_119758 | JGI IMG/M metagenome (GOLD analysis project Ga0181534, IMG submission 119758) | Peatland microbial communities from MTU Mesocosm Facility, Houghton, MI, USA - PEATcosm2014_Bin17_10_metaG | ecosystem: Environmental > Terrestrial > Soil > Wetlands > Peat | place... | reverse complement strand
GCCTTGGCAACACTGCCGCTGATGGCTTTTCAACCAGCACGCGCGGCTGAAAATGCAGCCGCGGACGCGGCTGCCGCCGCTCCGCAACCGGCGGACGCCGGGGGACTCGAGGAAATAACGGTCACCGCGCAACGGCGTGAGCAGACCCTCGAACGTACCCCAGTGGCCGTGACCGCCCTGGGTACCGAGGCGTTGACGAAAAGCGCGATCACCACCGAAGCCGATTTGCAAACCGCCGTCGCGGGGCTGACGGTCAAGGCCGGGCAGAATTCCGACTCGCTCAACTTTGCAATTCGGGGTCAATCCCTGGATGCGTACAGCGGTGTACTGCCCGGCGTACTGCCTTACTTCAACGAGGTTCAGTTCAACGCAGGCGATTCGACGCCGCTGTATGACCTGCAATCCGTGCAAGTGCTCAAAGGTCCGCAGGGCACCTTGTTCGGCCGCAATTCGACCGGTGGCACTGTGTTGTACACGTCCGCGAAGCCCGAAGATCGCTTCGGCGGCTATGTGGCCGCATCCGGGGGCAACTACGGACAGAGGCGCTTCGACGGTGCCGTGAACCTCCCCGTCATCGACGACAAATTGCTTGCTCGTGTCGCGGTATTGTATTCCAACAGCAACGGCTACCAGTTCGACACCATCCACCAGCGCAAGCTGGGCGGAATCGAGCGCTACGCCGGTCGCGCCAGTCTCACCTTCAAGCCGACTGATTCGTTCAAGAACGACCTGGTGGTCGACTACGCACACGCTGATGGCTACAGCATGAGCGACGTGTTGTATGACATCTATCCGGCCGGCAGCACGAATGCGCCGGCGCCTGCCAACATTGTGTTTACACCGGGCGGATTCAACGCGACCATCCCGGTACCCAATGCATGGGATGCCTACCTTGCCGCCCATCCTGGAGCGGATCCTCTTGGCATCGGTCATTTCGCGGCCGTTCAGGCGGCCCGTGGACCCTACACGGTCAGTGTCAGCTCGCTGCCCTTTCACCAGGCCGACAATCTGATTCTGTCCAACATCTCGAGCCTGGATATTGCGACCGATGTGCAGCTCAAGAACATCTTCGGCTACACGAACCTGCGCAACTTCGATGGTGCCGAATACGACGGCTCGCCTTACGTGGTGGACGAAAGAGGCACCCTCGGCGGACGTCGCCGCACTGTGCAGTATTCGGACGAATTGCAGGTCATCGGCAAGACGCTCCAGAGCAAGCTGTCCTATGTCACCGGCATCTATCTCAACGATGAAAAAACCGATGAGCGAACCAACAGTTTCGTATTCGACCTGTCGCCGTTCGCGCCCGCAAGCGATCAGATCAATCATGGCCTGACCAAGCGCAAGTCCTACGCCCTGTACGGCGAGGGGACCTACGATCTGAGCGAAGCGACGAACATCGAGGGACTCGGCTTCACCCTGGGAGCACGCTATACCGATGAGAAGGTGACCTTCGAGCACCTGGCGGACGATTTCTTCATTACCAATCCCGATCCGCACTACGTTACGCCGCTCAGCGACACGTTCCGCAAACCTTCCTGGCATGTGGGCCTGCAGTGGCAGGCGACAGAAAGTACGATGCTGTATCTCACTTCGCGCAGCAGCACTCGCAACGGTGGATTCAATTTCTTCTCGCCGCCAATTCCCGGCCTGGGAGGCGACGGCGGCAGCGAGTATGGCGTCGAGACAGCGACCGACGTCGAGCTGGGTCTGAAATTCCGAGGTCGGATCGCCGACATGCCGGCTCGCTTCAATGCGGCACTCTATAACCTGGAGGTCAAGGACTCACAGCGCGTTACCTACACGGTGTTATTCGGCGCCCTTGCCGCGGTCACGGTCAATGTACCCAAAACACGGGTCACGGGCTTGGAGCTCGATGGCAGCATCAGTCCGACATCGTGGCTGCAGGTCGGTGGCAGTGTTAATCTGACGGACCCGGAGTTCACCAGCAATCAGGTCAGTGTGTTGGGAGCTCCACCGGTGGCGTTTGGCCCGGTTCCGGATACACCCCGAAGGTCGGGCGTTGGATACGCGGAAGTTGGCGATAACGTGGCGAGTGAAACACGGCTGTCGCTTCGACTGGAGGGCTTTGCGCAATCCCAGTCTACCTTCAGTTCCACTGGCGATACCCTCAACAAGGGATCAACGTTGCCCGGGTACGCATTGGTCAACGCACGCCTGACGCTGGAAAGCCTGGATAAGGGCTGGTCTGTCGCGGCGTACGGCAAGAATCTGGCGAACAAGGTCTATTACGTCGGTGGGATCGGCTTCGGAAGCCTTTTCACGTACAACCTGGCAGTGCCGGGTTTGCCACGCACCTATGGCGTGGAAGCCCGCTACAAATTCTGACGCAGCTGACCCAAGGAGACGAGCATGGCAGGAAGAATCGAAGGCAAGGTGGCTGTCGTGACTGGAGCCGGCTACGGAATGGGTGCCGCGATTGCGGAGCGTTTCGTCAGGGAAGGTGCATCCGTCGTCGCTGTCGATATTTCGGGCAAACAGAACGAAGTAGCGGAGCGCCTCGGTAATCGCTGCGTGCCGGTTCAGGCTGATGTCTCGAATGCTGTGGACGTGCGCAACATGTTGGCCGTCGCAAAGAACAAATTCGGTGGTCTCAACATACTCTGCAACAATGCCGGTATTCAGGGTCCTTTGCAAAAGACAGCTGACTACGACGAAGACGCCTTCGATCGGGTGGTCGCAGTCAACGCGCGTGGCGTGTTCCTGGGGATGAAATATGGAATCGCCATGATGTTGGAGAATGGCGGAGGCAACATCGTCAACACGGCGTCCATGGCGAGCGTCGTCGCCTTTCCCCAGCTGGTCGCCTACAACGCCTCCAAGGGCGCAGTCTTGATGATGACCAAAACCGCTGCGGTTGAGTACGCCGAGCGGAACATCCGAGTGAACTGCTTCTGCCCCGGCTCAATCAGGACCGGCATGCTGGATGGGATGCCGCAGGCGTATGTCGATGCGGTCATCCAGGCCAATCCGGTCAAGCGTGTCGGCCGGCCGCAGGAGATCGCTGACCTGGCGCTGTTCCTCGCCAGTGACGAGGCTGCGTTCATCACTGGTGCCGAGATCCTCATCGATGGCGGCTACACAGCGCTTTGATGGAGTAGCACACCGTGCGACTGATTAATGCCCGGCCGAGCCCTTTCGGCAGAAAAGTGGTCATCGCGCTGCACGAGAAGCGGATTCCTTTTGAGCTGCAATGGGATATCCCCTGGCACGAAGATACGTGTGTTGGCGATTGGAACCCGTTGCAGCAACTGCCGATCCTCATCGCCGATGATGGCGAGGTTGTTTACGAGTCTTCCTACATTCTGGAGTGGCTCGAGGTTCGATACCCGCAACCCGCCCTGGTCCCCAGCGGCGCCGAGGATCGCCTGGCGATGGGTCGCTTCCGGGTACTCGCGGTAGGAGTCATGGATGCGATCGTACGCATCAACTTCGAGCTCGCGCGCCCGGTCGAACAACACAGCCGCAATTGGCTCGCCCGCCACCAGCGCAAGATCACAGGAGGTATCCGCGAGATCGGCCGGCTCCTCGATGGCCGGCCTTTCGCGGTCGCTGACCGGCTGACCCACGCTGATCTCGAGGTGGGCTCGGTCCTCGGTCATCTCGATTTTCTCATCGAGGAAATTCCGGCGTTGGCGGCGCCGTTGTTGGGCGAGGGCGGATGGCGATCGCTACACCCGTGCCTTGCTGGCTACGTTGCCGGGCTGGAGGCGCGTCCCTCCTTTGCCAATGCGGCGCGCGAGATGGTCAGGATCGATTTTCGCAGTGTCGTCGGTTGACGGCCATTCATATTAGGACATGCCGACATGAGCATTAGAAACTATGGTGCACCGAGCCCGGACGGTCTCATCACGGTGGCCACGCCGGTGGGGCACGAGTTGATTGGCGTCAAGAAGAAGGCAGCTATTCAACTCATGGGATCGCGGGTGTGGGGTCGGTTCAATCCGAACCATTGGGATCCGCTGTATGCGGCCGAGACGGGGTTGAAGGCTCCCATACAGACCGGTGAGATGTCCTCGGCCTATCTCGCCGAGATGTGTGTAAACCATTTCGGGCGCAACTTCTTCAGCAATGCCCGCATGACCTGCAAGTACATTGCATCGACCTATGCCAATGAAATTATCTCGACTCACGGTGTCGTGCGCGAGAAAACGCCGAAAGGTGCCGGCTTTCGCTTCAAGGTGGAGATCTGGGCGGAAAATTCGCAAGGTGAGAAGAAAACCGTCGGCTGGGTCGAGGCGGACGTCGGAACATGAGTGACGACAGCCCCGATTTGAAACCGGCAACCGATTCACTGCGGCCGATGACGGAGATCCAGATCCGTCAGACCCGCGAATTTGTCGAAGGTTTGAGCTCCGAGTCACAGACCTATTGGGACATGGTCAGCGTCGGCGATGAGTTGTCTCGCGATCTGCACATTACCCCCGAGCTGGTGATTCTCTACGCCGACGGTGTGGAGGATTACAACCCTTGGTATGAGGGCTGGCGCATGGATCAATGGCACATTGCTGGGACATCCCCGTTCGGCGCCGCAGTTGTCCCACCGCTGTTGGTGTCCCACTTCGTGCTGTCGGTACAGTTTGATCACACCAAGCCGTTTGCCATCGGTTCGATCCACACCTTGCACGATTCGCAAATCATCGCGCCTATCCCGATCGGCAGCACCGTGCGGATTCACACGAAGGCCATCGACAAGTTCATACGCCGCGAGCGGCGCTATGTGCGGCACGAAGTGACAGTCACGGATGCCGTCACGGCCCAACCTTACTTCATAGAGACACGGGACATTCTCTCACTGTAGCGCCCCTTAACCATGCAAGCCATTGAGACAATCGCGGCGGCGCAGGATCTGTTCACCTTCTGTGGTGAGACGCCGCACCTCATGGGGTCGCGCTGTGACAGCTGCGGTGCCTGCTATTTTCCGAAGACGACGCACTGCCGCAACCCGGCCTGTCGACACTCGAATGTAGTGCAGACGCTGTTGAGTCCCCGCGGCCGTTTGTACAGCTTCACCGTGCAGGGCTACCGGCCACCCGCTTTGTTCAGGATGGAACCCTGGCGGCCGTACGCCATCGGGTTGGTCGAGTTGCCGGAGGGTTTGCGGGTAATGGGCATGCTGACCGGGTGTTCTCCTGAGGAGATTCGTATCGGCATGGCAATGCAGCTGGTGGTCAGGACGTTGCATCGCGATGAGCTGGGCCGCGATGTATTGACGTACATGTTCGAGCCCGTGGGCGTGGCGGAGTCCGGGCAATGAGGCCTGTTTACGTGCTGGGGGTCGGCGCCCATCCGTGGGGCAAATTCCCGGACAAACCCCAATTGCAGCTTGCGATCGAGGCCCTGTCCGCAGCGCTCCTGGACACCCGGTTGCAATTCGCCGATGTGCAGGGACTCGTTGCAGCGAGCTCGCGGTTCGAGGGCGGCCTGGGCTGGGGCCTGCACGCCAATGAAATCCTGCAGACGGTTGCCGAGCGCGGCATTCCCGCGATCAATGTAGGAGGCGGCTGCGCTGCGGGCGGTATAGCGGTGCACACAGCAGCGCTCATGGTGGCCAGCGGGCAATGTGACATTGTCGCGGCGGTTGGGGCCGAGCGAATGCCTAAAGGCTTCATCCCTCGACCGCCGGGCGCGCCGGACGATATTACCGACACCGACTATCTGCGATGGGTGGCAATTGGAGCCACCAACCCGGCCTACTGGGCGCTGGAAGCTCGAAGGCGCATGCACGAGTTCGGGACGACCGAGCGCACACTTGCATTGGCCTCGGTCTTGATGCACCGCAATGCCGTTTCCAACCCGTTGGCTCGCTATCGGAGCGAATGTACCGTGGATCAGGTGTTGAGCTCCCCTTCAGTGAGCGACCCGTTGCGGCTGTTGGAAATTTGCGCCGTGAGCGATGGTGCGGCAGCCCTGATCCTGGGCACAAAAGAGCAAGCCCGGCGCCTGGGAGTGCCGTTGGTGCAGGTGGCAGGCTCTGCTGTTGCAACGAGTTGTTTTGGGGATCCGGCATTGCGTATTCCGGCCGTCGCTACGAGCCCGGTGGAGGGGGTGCCTCATACCAGTGAGGTCGCGGGCGCGGCGCGGCGCGCACTCGAGCTGGCAGGGATGGGGCCGGTTGACATCGACTTCATCGAGCTTGCGGACAACTCGGCGTGGCAGGTGTTGGCGTGGCCTGAGATGCTGGGATTCTTTGAGCCGGGCCAGTCGGACTGGATGCTGGAGCACGGGGAGATGAGCATCGAGGGACGTTTGCCGGTCAACCCGAGCGGGGGGTTTCTGTCTTTCGGTGAAGCAACGACCGCTCAGGGCGTGTTGCAGGTTTGCGAGCTGACGTGGCAGTTGCGCCGCCAGGCACCAGGTCGTCAGGTGCCGAAGGCCGGAACCGGCCTCGCTGCGATTCTGGGCCTGGGAGGCAACGGTGCGTCCATTGTCCTCAAAATCTGACGCGGGAAGGCTGTAGTGAGCAAACTCGACTTCGACGTGTTGATTGTGGGGGCGGGGTTCGCCGGTCTGCGCGCTCTTTACATGGCACGATCGCTGGGTCTGTCTGCAGTAGTTCTAGAGGCCAGCGAAGACGTCGGCGGCGTCTGGTACCACAACGGATACCCGGGCGCACGCTGCGACGTTGAAAGCTACGACTACTCGTACCGATTCTCGGAGCAACTGGAACAGGACTGGCGCTGGTCCGAGCGCTACGCGCAACGACCTGAGATACTGCGCTATATCCATCATGTAGCGGATCGTTTCGACTTGCGCCGCGACATTCAATTCGAGACGCGTATGACGAATGCGCGCTACATTGAGTCAGATCAGTGTTGGCTGGTGACGTCGTCAGATGGGCGCCAGTGGACCGTACGCATTCTGATGCTGTGTGTCGGGCAACTGTCGACGACCAAACGACCGGATTATCCAGGGCAATCCACCTTTCACGGCGAAATCTATCATAGCGGCGAGTGGCCTCACCATCCTGTCGACTTTACCAACAAACGGGTTGGTATCATCGGGACAGGCTCGTCCGGGATGCAGATGACGCCCGTCATCGCGCCGCAGTGTAAGCACCTGACGGTATTCCAGCGCACGCCCAACTACAGTATTCCCGCGGCTAATGCGCCTGTCTCCGATGAAGAGGACCGGGCCGTCAAAGCGAATTACCGTGCCCGCCGGGAGCGGGCCGCGAATTCGCCCAGCGGACTCGGCTTCGTGCCCAACAAGAAGTCGGCCTTGGAAGCAACCGCGGAAGAGCGCGAGGCGGTCTACGAGGCGGCGTGGAATCGGCTCGGATTCGGCTTCGCACTGACCTACTACGATATTCTATTGTCCAAGCCGGCTAATGACACCGCGGTGGAGTTCATCCGCCGCAAGCTGGGCGCGCTCGTCACCGATCCACAGGTCAGGGCCGCTCTCATGCCGGCCGATTTTCCGTTTGGCACACGGCGCCCGTCGGTGGATAGCGGCTACTTTCAGACTTTCAATCGGGATAACGTCACGCTCGCAGACCTGCGCGTCAGTCCGATAGAAGAGTTCACCGAGCGTGGCATTCGCACGACCTCGGCGCAACACGAGCTGGATATCATCATTTTCGCGACCGGCTTTGATGCCTTCACCGGGTCGTTGCTCAAGCCGCAGATCATGGGGCGCAGGGGCGTTACCCTCCATGACAAGTGGCGCCACGGACCGGTGACTCAATTCGGCCTGGCAGTTGCAGGCTTCCCAAACATGTTCATTGTGGGAGGACCCGGCAGTCCTTCCTTGCTGAGCAACGTCATCGTGTCCACGGAAGAGCAGCTCGACTGGTTTGCGGAGCTATTGCGGAAAATGCAGCAGGAATCGCTCACTGAATTTGAAGCAACGGAAGAAGCCGAGGCGGCGTGGACCGAGCAGGTGCAGGCCCGCGCGCGTGAGACCCTTTATCTGACAACATCCTCCTACTACAACGGCGCCGAAATTGCGGGCAAGCCCCGGGTCTTCATGCCTTATTCAGGCGGCGTGCGCGGCTATCGCCGAATCCTGCAACAAACTGCAGCCGACGGCTACGTCGGGTTTCGGTTCAAACATGCCGATTGACGCCTCTTTTGCCCAGTTGCTGTCAGACCGGCGCAATGAGCTTCGCCCACCGCCGCCGCGCGTGTCAATGAGCGATTATCGTGCCGCGGCCAGCGTTTTCCTGCGCGCTGCGCAAGGGCCGCCGGTAGCGAAGGTCGAGGAAGCGACCGTTACCTCAGTAGATGGCAAACCGCTGGCGATCCGGATTTATCGCTCGTCCGAGCATGATCCGTTGCCGGCCGTTGTGTTCTCGCATGGCGGAGGCTTTGTCTTCGGCGATCTGGACACGCACGATGCGCTTTGCCGGGAACTCGCGCTTCAGTCGGACTGCAACATCGTTGCCGTTGCCTATCGACTCGCACCGGAACACACCTTCCCGGCGGCGATTGATGACTGCACCACCGTCCTGGAATGGCTCGTGGCCAATGCTCGCACCCTCGGGGTGGTTGCGTCCGCGCTGGCCGTTGCGGGTGACAGTGCGGGTGCCAACATCTCAATAGCCACCGCCCTGCGTGCCAAGGGGCGCGGAATCTCACTCCGCCACGCTGCTTTGCTGTATCCGGCTGTCGACCCCTCGTGCGATTCGCAATCGATGCACAGTTACGGCGAAGGACATTTACTGACTCGCCGTGCGATGGAGTGGTTCTGGAAATGCTATCTGCCCTCTGAAGAGATGAGGACGCATCCGCATGCCGCGGTTCTTACAGCGGACCTGAGCGGATTCCCACCAACTTCAATCGTTACCGCGGAGTTCGATCCGCTGCGGGATGAGGGCGAGGCGTTTGCGCAGCGGCTCCGCTCAGCCCATGTACCTGTCGAGGTCAACCGGTTCAGCGGCATGATCCATGGCTTCGCCGGGATGCCCCACTTGACTCCAGTAGCGCGCGAAGCCATCGCCTGGACCGGGCGGGCGCTACGCAGCTCGCTTTGTAACTGAGTCAGCAGCCATGGCTAACACCCGACACACCGTGCCCTCAATAGCTGAACGCCAGCGTGCTCTGGAAGAGTCGTTTGGGCCGTGGAGGCCGCGAACTCTGGATGGAATGCTGGACCACGTCACCGGACGATATCCCGACCGCGAGTTTGTGGTGACGGACGAGCGTGCCTGGACCTACCGGCAGATGAATGACTGGGTGGCGCGGATCGCCGCCGGACTGTTGAAGTTGGGGATTCGGCCCGGGGAGCATGTCGCGGTCATCCTGGCCAACTACCCGGAATTCGTGGCCGTCAAGTTCGCCATAGCGCGCGTAGGCGCGGTCATGGTCCCAGTCAACTTCCTGAACCGTCGTGATGAGATCGGGTACATCCTGCGTCAGTCCGACGCCGTCATGCTGATTACAATGGATCGATTCCGCGATCTCGACTATGCGGACGCGCTCGATCAACTTTCACCTGGTTGGGAACGGAACGCCGGCTGTGACGCTTTCCCACGGCTGCGCAATGTCATTGTCTTTCCCACAGGCCAGCAGGCAGCACGGTCCGCCGCCATGCCGTTCGAGATGCTCGAGTCGGCAGGCAGCATGCCAGCCTGCAGCGCGGTTGAGCCTGGTTCAGTTAGTGACATCATTTATACATCAGGGACCACCGGCGCGCCCAAAGGCGTATTGCTGACGCACGATATGATGCTCAGGTCGGGCTATGGAAGCGCGTACGCTCGGGCCTTTGAGGACGGACGAAGGATTCTGTTCTCTCTGCCGATGTACCATGTGTATGGATACGTAGAGGGTCTGCTGGCGTCCATGTTTGTCGGTGGCGCGATCATTCCCCAATTGAAGTTTGATGCCGGCGACACATTGCGTGCAGTTGGCCGACATCGCGGCACCGACCTGCTGCTGATACCGACAATGACGCTGGCTCTCATCGACGAGCAGCGCAAGAACAAACACGACATAAAGTCCCTGCGTACGCTGATTTCATCGGGGGGCCGCGCACCTGCCTATCTATGGGACGATATACGGACCTGGCTGCGGCCTGAGGAAATAACGACAGGCTACGGAATGACCGAGTGCACAGCCTCAACGACCGTGACGCGCCCGGACGATCCGCCCGAGAAGCTGTTGAAGACCAACGGCAGACTGCGTGATGTAGGTGCAGCGGGGGATAGCGCTCGTGGCAATCGACTGGTCGACTACCGGACGGTGGATCCATCTACCGGTGCTGATGTTGCATTGGGTGACGTCGGTGAGCTCGTGGCAATGGGTCCAGGAGTGACTCGGGGCTACTATCAAATGCCCGAAGCGACTAGAGCGGCTTTTACCCACGACGGCTGGCTGCGGACGGGAGATCTGGGAAGAATCGATGCGGACGGATACCTGACGCTGGAGGGGCGGCTGAAGGAGTCCTATCGATGCGGAGGCGAGACGGTCATGCCTACCGAGGCTGAAGATCTGCTCGTGTTACATCCGAAAGTGCTTCAAGCCCACGTGGTACCCGTGCCGGATGAAAAAATGGGCGAGGCCGGCGCTGCATTCATTGTGTTGCGTGCGGGTGAGCAGTTGCAGCCTGACGAGCTCACCGAGTACTGCCGAAAGCAACTCGCGCGCTTCAAGGTTCCCAAGTACTTCATTCCCATAGCAGCGGAATCTCTTCCCACAACACCGTCCGGGCGGGCGCGCAAGTTCAAGCTCAGTGAAATGGCTATCCGCACATTGGGGTTGCAATGAGCACCGCGGGAGTTCCCAGGCGGGTAGCCATCGTCACGGGCGCCGCTCGTGGAATCGGCGCCGCGGTTGCATTACGCCTGGCGGCCGATGGGCTGGATGTTGCAGTCATGGATCTGCAGGCCGCAGCCTGTGCCGAAACCGTTCGCGGCGTTGAGGCTTTGGGGGCACGATCGCTGGCGGCGCCGGTTGATGTGTCCGATGAGATTGCGGTTGCCAACGCGGTGGCTCTGGTGGCGGAGCGACTGGGGCCTCCTGTCGTCCTCATCAACAACGCCGGTGTGCTGCGCGAGCGGACACTTGCAAAAACGGCGCTGTCTGATTGGGATCTGATGCTGCAAGTGAATCTTCGCGGCGCGTTTCTGATGAGTCGGGCGGTCGCGCCTCATCAACGGGCGGCGGGTCATGGACGGATCGTCAATCTCTCCAGTACCGGCGCATTGGGTGCGGTAGGCCTGAGTGCCTACTCAGCGGCCAAGGCCGGTCTGCAGGGACTGACGAAGACGCTGGCGATTGAACTCGGTCGCTATGGCACAACGGTCAATGCGGTTGCGCCGGGTTTCGTCGCCAGTGACATGACAGCCGGCGTGGCTGAGCGGGTCGGCCTGCCGTTCGAGGCAATGAAGCAACAGGTCGCGGTGGACGTGCCAGTGGGCAGGGTGGGGCACCCCGATGATATTGCGCACGCGGTGGCGTTCTTCGTGGACCCTCGCTCGAGCTATGTCTCGGGCCAGGTGTTGTATGTTGCCGGTGGGCCCAGATGCTGACTGCGACGACTGAATCTTGAAACTGAGTTTTTTTGGGTGGGGGATGACATGACTTGCGTCAATGTGTTTCGATTTGCAGTGGTAGGCATGCTGTTCGCAAGCACTGCCGCGCACGCAGTGAACGTCAGTGGGCGGGTGGTTGATTCCGATGGCAACCCCGTGCCCTATGTGCGGCTGAGAGGCGAGGGGGCAGGCGCAGTTCCTTATTCGAGGTCGGTATTCACCGCTGAGGATGGCACCTTTGCGTTGGAGTACGACAAGGCCTCGGCCGCGAAGCTGAAGATCGATGCGTTTCGCATCGGCTGGCGGGAAACCAAACGCAGGCAATCGAAGTCCGGCGACGGTCTAACCTTGCAGTTGGTTATGAATCGCCAGGCGAATGTGGCGGACCAGATACCCCCCTCGGCCTGGTTGAAGGGCGACCCGGATTCGCAGGCTTACCAGATGACGACCCTGCAGTGCTCGAACTGTCATCAGCTCGGTTCGACCCGGGTGCGCAATTTCTCCAGAAATCTGGCAAACCAGCCGATCGGTGACCGATCGGACGCCTGGGTAACCCGCGCGGCAGACGATCTGGCCGGCGAGAAGCATGATACGTCGAATATTCCAGCGCACGGTCGCGTCGCGGGATGGGAAGCGATCGTACAGTACATGAGGTACGTCACCATGTACCTCGGCGAGCCGCCTGAATTGCGTTGGGGCTTGAAAAAGGACAGTGCTTTTTACAACGCCCTGCTGGCGCCGGCCACGAGTCTGTTCATTCCACAAGACATGTCGATCGTCGTGCCCAACCTGGCGCGCAATTTTCCGGTGGCCTTCGACAGCGTGACCGACTACGACGATCTCGAGCGGCTGGGACAATACGGCGTCTCAAAAAAGACTGTCGTCGATGAATATGTACTACCCACTTTCGGCTGGACCCGCGAGGTGGCGATCACCCCGGCTTCGAAGCAGGTGTTTTTCGTCGAGACCGATAAGGATCGGTTGGGGTCGCTGGATGTCGCCTCGGGTGCGGTCACCTGGCACCCGATTCCGGCCCAGGGTCGACAGGGCCCGCACACGATGAATTCGGATGCCGAGGGCAACATCTGGATGGGTCTGGAAGACAGTTTCAACATTGCCAAGTTCGATACGCGGTCGGAAAAATGGCGCCTGTATCCGCCGCCGGCCGGCACCTTGTTCGGCGTTACCCATGACTTTGCCTATGATACGGATCGGCACGTCGAGCCCGACTCAAAGGGTCGAATCTGGATTACCGACATGGGCAAGAACGAGCTGTGGGGAATCAACATCACCTCCGGCGACATCAAGACCTATCGGATGCCGCTGCCGATCAACGAGTCGCACTTTCATTCCCTGCTTTACGGGGCGGCGCTCGATGTCAAGCACAACAGGGTCTGGTGGGCGCAGCTGTTTGGAAACGTAGGATCGCTGGATACTGAGCGTGATGTGGCCGAGCGGGTCATTCAGTTTCCGAAAGGCGCGGGACCGCGTCGTCTGGCGATCCAGGAAGACGGTACGGTGTGGGTCCCCTTGTTCGGCGCGGGACAGATTGTGAAGATCAATGGTGACACGGGGGTCGAGATCGGTCGCTACACGATACCGGACCGCGGCGCCGGTCCCTACGGAATTACCTACGACAAGAAGCGAAACGCCATCTGGGCAGCCACCAGCAACTCAGATCGCATCTATCGCTTTGACATCGCCGCGAAGCGCTGGCGCCATTACCCGCTGCCGCGTCGCGAGAGCTACATCCGGATGATCGAGCTCGATCCGGTCACCAACGACATCTGGACGAGCTACGCAGCACTGCCGGTCGGTAAGCGCGATCCCAAGGTGTTTGGTACGGAAAGCGCAAACAACATGATCGTGCGTTTGCAGCCCGGCGATTGAGGTGCGGGCGCGTGGAGGAGTTGCCGAGTAGCCTACCGCCTCGACGCGTTGCCCTCTGCCTGCATTTGCGGTGTCCCACCGCCGACTGAATCGGGCTCGAGGATTTTGGCCTCATGGGCAGCGTGTATTGCATCGATCGCCGCAGCACTCGCGATGGGCAGTTGCTCGAGCGCCGGTTTGGCGAACAAGTAGCCTTGGAAAAGTCGCACGCCGAGCTCACGCAGCGTGACGGCCTCGTTCAGGGTCTCAACGCCTTCGGCAACCACCGAGATGTGAAGCCGCGCGCATAGATCGATAACGGCTCGTGCGATCTCATACCGCACTGGGTCCGAATTGATGGCGCGGGTCAGTGCCATATCAATCTTGATGACGTCCGGCTGGAAATCCGCCAACATGTTGAGTCCGGAGTGACCGGCGCCGAAATCGTCAATCGCCGTGATCATGCCGTGACGCCGGTATTCGGTGAAAATCTCCTGCAGGTGTCCGACATCGCGCGCAGGCTCGTTCTCGGTTACTTCAAACATCAGGTGGTGCAGTGGAAACTGGGCGCGTTCGGCCGCCTCGAAGGTCTTGGCCAGGCAAGCCGCCGGTTGATATACCGCATTCGGTAGAAAGTTGATGCTCAACAGCGCGTCGGTCTCGAGGCGTGCTGCGAGTGTGATGGCTTTGACTCGACAGGCTTGGTCGAAAGCGTAGCGGTTTTCGTCCGTGATCCGGCTCAAGACATCATGTGCACTCCCGCCCCCGGGAGGTCGTACCAGCGCCTCAAAGGCGTAGACGCTCGCGGTGTCGATGTCCACGATCGGCTGGAATGCCATGGTGAATTCCGGCATCGCGACGTCAGTCCGACACGCGACACACCTATTTCTTGTTGGCGGCATTTTTCGAAGGGACCCGGTTCAATAGCGTTCATCCCTTAATCGGCTGAAATCGCAATTCCTTGAGACTCGAAAGCGAGAATGAGTAGTGGTTAACAAAGCTGAGCGCGGTGCGGGAGCAGCGTGTAACGGATTGACTTTGCCTGGGCAGGAGCAGATTGTCGTCACGCACGAGTCCGACCCGGATATTCCAACTCGTCCATGTTGGCTTTGGCGCTCACTGTTCCGTGTAACCCGCCATGCCGTCGTCCCGCACCCCTAGGCCCGTTCGGATGGAGCCCGATGCTCCCGCTCGCGCATCCGGTTACTATTGACCTACGATCCCCGACAAAGTGGACACCGCGTGCGACCGCAAAAGCTTCCTGCTGCGCTGCTGCTAATCTCAATCTGTTCGATCACCATGGCTCGCGATGTAGCCGTTGTGCCACCGACCACCGAGCTGCTCACGAGCGCTTTGAAGTGGCGGATGATCGGACCCTTCCGCGGTGGCCGGACGCGTGCCGTTGCAGGGGTGCCGGCGCAGCCGAATGTTTTCTACATCGGTGCCGTCGACGGCGGCGTATGGAAAACGGATGACGCTGGACGCACCTGGCAACCTGTATTTGACGATCAACCTACGCAGTCGATTGGGGCCATTGCCGTGGCGCCATCGGATCCGAATGTCGTTTACGTAGGCAGCGGGGAGGGTCTGCATCGTCCCGATCTTTCAGTCGGTGACGGGATCTATCGTTCCGCTGACGGCGGCCGGACCTGGAGCCACCTGGGCTTGCGCGAGGGTCAGCAGATTCCGGACCTGGCTGTCGATCCGAAGAACCCTGATCGGCTGTTCGCCGCCGTGTTGGGTCATCCTTATGGCGCCAGCGCGGAGCGCGGTATCTACCGATCGCTGGACGGAGGCAAGGCCTGGCAGAAAGTTCTCGGCAAGGATGATGAAACAGGCGGCTCTGCTGTTGCCATCGATCCCTCCCGGCCCAACGTGGTGTATGCGGCGCTCTGGCAGGATCGCCTCGGGCCCTGGGAAGACAAGAATCAGTTCCAGGGCACTGGGGGTGGCTTGTTCAAATCCATGGATGGTGGCGAGACTTGGGCCAGGCTCGGCAAAGGCTTGCCCGACAACACGACGCAGGTGAATTTCTCCATTGCCGCGAGTCGGCCGGAGCGGCTGATGGCCGTTGTGGGGACCAACGAGCCGGGAAACTACTCATCGGCTGCCGGTCTCGGTGTGTTTCGATCCGACGACGGCGGGGAGAGCTGGGAGCGCATTACCGCCGACCCCCGGCCTGCGTTGCGCATTGGTGGAGGTGATCTACCGATCATTCGAATCGATCCAACCAACCCGGACGTCGTCTACAGCATGGGACTCGTGACGATGCGCTCGGTTGACGGCGGCAAGACCTGGACCCCGCTGCGCGGCGCTCCAGGTGGCGATGACTATCAGAACCTTTGGGTCAGCCCGGCCAATTCCAACATCCTGGCGCTGGTGAGTGATCAGGGCGCGGTGATCTCGGTGAACGCTGGCAAGACCTGGAGCTCGTGGCTCAATCAACCTACGGCGCAGCTCTATCACGTCAGCGCATCTCCCACCTTTCCTTACCGACTTTGCGCCGGCCAGCAGGAAAGCGGCTCGATGTGCATTTCGAGCCGCGGTAACGACGGTGAGATCACCTCGCGTGACTGGCATCCGGTCGGTGTCATCGAGTACGGATATGTTGCTCCCGACCCGCTCGATGCGGATGTGATTTATGGGGCGGGGCGTAATGTTGTTTCGAAGTACCATTGGTCGACCGGACAGGTACAGGACGTGACTCCGATTCCGTTGCGCGGCCCGTCGGTGCGGTTCGATAGAACCGAGCCGCTGATCTTCTCGGATTTGGATCCCCACACGCTCTACTACGCTGCGAACCAGGTCTATATGACACGCAACGGCGGACAGACCTGGGACGTAATCAGTCCCGATCTGACTCGCGAGAAGCCGGGCTTGCCGGCGAGTGTCGGGGCGATGCATGCGCCCGGTATGGACAAGCAGCGCGGCGCGATCTACGCACTGGGCGCCTCCCCTGTGGATTCCAAGGTTCTCTGGGCGGGCACGGATGATGGGCTCGTGTGGAAAACGACCGATGGCGGCCAACATTGGGCTGATGTCACTCCCGCGGCCATCACCGCCTGGAGCAAGGTGAGTCAGCTCGACCCGTCGAATTTCGATCCCGACACCGTGTATGCCGCCGTCAACCGGATGCGGATCGACGATCTGCGGCCGCACATTTTCAGGACTCACGATGGCGGCAGGAGCTGGGACGAGATCGTCAGCGGACTGCCGGCCGACGCGCCGGTGAATTCGGTTCGCGAGGATCCGAAGCGCAAGGGAATGCTGTACGCCGCGACGGAGCGATCTGTCTGGATGTCATGGGATGACGGTAATAATTGGGAATCGCTGCAGATCAACCTGCCGCATACCTCAATGCGGGATCTGCTGATACACAACGATGATCTGATCGTGGCGACTCATGGCAGATCGGTCTGGATACTCGATGACATTGCGGCGTTGCGGGACTGGGCCGGCAAGCCCCAGAGCACGGCTGCTATCGCCGGCCCCCGGGCCGCGTATCGGCTGGAGCGAAGCACCTGGACGGACACGCCGATACCTCCAGATGAGCCCTTGGGAGAAAATCCTCCGGCCGGCGCGATACTCGATTACTTCCTGCCGCGTGATTCCAAACACCCCGTGAAGCTCGAAATCTTCGATGCAAAACGTAATCTGGTGCGTCGCTTTGAGAGTGATGAGCCGTTGCAACCCACAGACGAGGAACTGGCTCGCGAGCTGATTCCTGCCTACTGGCTGCAGAAGCCGACCGCGCTCCCCGCAAGTCGCGGGATGCATCGCTGGGTATGGGATCTCCATTACCCACCGCCACGGTCGACGACACGGGGTTACCCGATCTCGGCAGTTCCGCACGCAACGCCGCAGGAGCCGGAGGGGCCTATGGCGCTGCCCGGAACCTATTCCGTCCGGATCACTGTGGACGGCCACATATCCGAAGCAGCGCTCACCCTGATGCCGGACCCGCGGAGTACTGCATCGGCCCACGACCTGCAGAGCCAGTTTGAGCTCGCCTCGAAGCTCGCCGCATTGCTCAGCGACACTTCCCAGGTGGTGCTGGAGGGGGAGTCTGAGCATGCCCAACTCCAAGCTGTGACGGCCAAATTGTCCGGGGATCGGGGAGTCGCGGATTTCGACCAACGCTTGACCGCACTCAACACTCAGCTCGTCGAATCAGCAAGTCAGATTGACACGTTGTACAAACAGGTTACCGCCGGCGACAGCGCTCCGACTGCTGCACAGACCAACGCCGTCGCAGCGGTGCAAAGCACGCTCGGACCGCTGCGGACCTCGTGGAATCAACTTCAGACCGAGCTGACGGGACTCAACAAAAAGCTGCGCCGTGCGCGCCTCGCCCCGGTTCGCCCGCAACTACCCGCACCGCGCGACCTCAATGTCGCAGACGAGGAATGACACTCGCAACGCGACGTGGCTGAGTGCATCATGTAGCGACCAGCTCTCCAAGGAATGCACGTGCGTAGACTGATAATGCTCATCATGGTCTGCATTGCGCAGTCGGCTTTCGCGGTGACGGCGGATGAGCTCGTCGCGAAGAACATCGACGCTAAAGGCGGCCTCGAGAAACTGCACGCTCTGCAGGCAATCCGGCTATCCGGCCGAATGAGAGTGCAGGGCGACACGCTCGAGCTCGGATACGTGGCGCTGGTGAAACAACCCGCCTCGATTCGCTACGAAGCCTCCTTACAGGGGCTGACGCAGGTGCAGGCATACGACGGCAAGCAAGCCTGGCAGATCAATCCGTTTCAGGGCCGCAAGGATCCGGAGAATCTGTCGGCGGACGATGCCAAGGGGTTGGGAGAGGACGCCGCGGATTTCACCGGCGCGCTCGTTGATTACCAGATCAAAGGCTACAAGCTCGATCTGCTCGGTACCGAGGACATCGACGGTACCGACGCCTACAAGTTGCGCATCTCGCGGCCCAACGGTGATACCACGCTCGTCTACCTCGATCCGGACCACTTCCTCGAGATCCGGATCGTCAATCGGCGCATCGAGCACGGTGTGCCGGTCGAAACCGTCACGGATCTCGGCGACTACGAAAAAGTCGCCGGTGTTTATCTGCCGTTTGTTCAGGAGTCGCACCTGAAGGGCTCCAATGACCTGCAGAAAGTCCAGTTCGAGAAGGCGGAAGCCAACCCGGAACTGTCCCCGGAGCTGTTTCAGTTTCCTGCTCCTCACGCAGCTTCTGCTCCTGCCAAATAGGTCGCGCCAACATGTTGCAACGATCTACCTTCGTGCTCATCGCGATTGCCGCGTCGATGAACCTGTACGCCGCCACGGGCGCGCCGGCACTTCCACCAGTGATCGACTCAGGAGCCATTTCCGGGCTGGGCGCCAGAAATATCGGCTCAGCCGCCATGAGCGGACGTATCTCCGCGCTTGCGGGCTTCAATGACGAGTCAGGAAAGGTCAACCTGTTTGTAGGAGCCGCCAGCGGGGGCGTGTGGAAGTCAACCGACGGTGCCACCACGTTCAAGCCGGTTTTCGATGACCAGCCGGTACAGTCCATCGGTGCAATCGCGGTGGATCCCAGCAACCATCAGAACATCTGGGTCGGCACGGGAGAGGCCTGGACGCGCAATAGCGTGTCTGTAGGTGACGGTATTTATCGTTCAACGGACGGTGGCGAGTCCTGGATTCATGTCGGACTGCCCGAGTCGGAGCGGGTTGCGAAGATCATCGTGGATCCGCGTGCTTCGGAAACGGTCTACGCGTGTGTGCCGGGCAAACTGTGGAGCGATTCCACCGAGCGCGGACTCTATAAGACAACGGATGGCGGCAAGAGCTGGGCGTTGGTGCTCAAAGGCGCAAATCCTTCGACGGGCTGTGGCAGTGTGGCGATGGATCCGGCGAACCCGGATGTGCTGTTGGCTGGATTGTGGGATTTCCGACGCCAGGGCTGGACGTTCCGTTCGGGCGGTAATGGTCCGAAGGCTCCATCGGGGAGCGGGTTGTTTCGCAGCACCGATGGCGGCAAGACCTGGACCGAGCAGTTGCCGTCACAGAAGGGATTGCCGCCCAAGCCCTACGGCCGAATCGCTCTTGCCTACGCGCCGAGTGATGCGAAAACGGTGTACGCGTTCATCGAGTCGACCGACTCCCAGCTGTTTGTTTCGCACGACGGGGGTGTCAGCTGGGACGGGGGCGACAAGAGCACCTGGATGGTGTGGCGACCCTTCTACTTCGCGAACCTGATTGTCGATCCTAAAAATGCGCGGCGGGTCTATAAGACCGACGGCAGTCTCATTCTCAGCGAGGATGGCGGCAAGAGCTTCAGTGCCATTGGAGGGTTCATCGGCATGCACGGTGATGTGCATGATGTGTTTGTCGATCCGTCCAATCCGCAGCATGTTTTCGCAGGGGACGACGGCGGCCTGTGGATCTCCTTCGACGGCGCAAACAAGTGGTGGAAGACCGACAACCTGCCCATCTCCCAGTTCTATCACGTCAGCCTCGATGGGGCCGATCCGTACCATGTGTATGGAGGATTGCAGGACAACAGTGCGTGGGTGGGAGATTCGGCCTACCCGGGCGGAATTACGAGCTCCCGCTGGGAAAACTTCTATGGCGGCGATGGCTTCTGGATGTTTGCCGATCCTTCGGATCCGGACTACCTGTATGCCGAGGCTCAGGGCGGCACGATCGGCCGAGTCAACATCCACACGCACGAGACTCGCGACATTCAGCCCAAGCTCGGATCGGCGGAGCTGAAGCAGTTCACCAAGCTCAGATTCAACTGGAACACCCCGATTGCACTGTCCCCGAAGGATCCCTCTACTGTGTACATCGGCGCACAGTTCCTGTTTCGCTCCCGGGATCACGGCCAGTCGTGGCAACGAATCTCTCCCGATCTGACCACCAATGATCCGCAAAAACAGAAGCAGGAGCAGTCCGGTGGCATCACCGTCGACAACTCGGCGGCCGAGATGCATACGACCATTTATTCGATCAGCGAATCGCCGTTGGCCGCGGGCCAGATCTGGGTTGGCACGGATGACGGCAATGTCCAGCTCACCCGCGATGGCGGCGGGCACTGGACCAATCTGACTTCACACCTGCCGGGCACGCCCAAGGGAGCCTGGGTCAGCTGGATACAAGCCAGCTCATACGACGCAGGCACCGCCTACCTGGCTCTGGACAGACACACGTTCGGAGATATGCAGCCGTATCTGTATGTAACAACGGACTTCGGCTCGACCTGGATGCCGCTGGCAACACCTAAAGACACGAAGGGCATACGTGGATATGCGCACGTGATCAAAGAGGATACGGTGGACCCCCGGCTCCTGTTTCTCGGCACGGAGTTCGGCTTGTGGATCTCAACCGATCGGGGCGCGCACTGGGCGCAGTTCAAGGGTGGCCACATTCCCACCGTTGCCGTGCGCGATATTGCCATTCAGTCACGGGACAATGATCTGGTGCTTGCAACACATGGGCGCGGCATCTGGATTGTCGATGACATCACCCCGCTGCGTCACCTGACTCCAGAGGTCGCGGCACAGGAAGCCGGCTTCATCTCCGCACGACCCGCGCAACAGCGAGTTGAGGCACAAGGCGGGTGGCCCTCCGGCGCGGCCGCCTTCGCGGGTGAGAATCCCGCCAACGGCGCGGTGATCACTTACTATCAGAAGTCACGTCACCTGTTCGGCAAGTTGAAGCTCCAGATCGTGGATGCGAACGGCAAGGTGGTAGATGAGCTTCCCGCAAGCACGCGGCGCGGTTTGAATCGCGTTGTATGGACGATGCACCTGCAACCACCGCATGTACCGCCAGCGGTCCAACTTGCCCAAGCTGGAACGCAAGGGCCGAGGGCATTGCCGGGCACCTACACGGTAAGGCTGCTCAAAGACGGCAAAACCTACGAAACGAAAATCGATATCGGGCTGGACTCGCGCGTCAAATGGAGCGTGGCCGACCGCAAGGCGCAGTACGAAGCGGCAATGAAGGTTCACGAGTTGTTCAACGACGAGACCATCCTGTTTGAGCGGATCGCCGGACTGCGAGAACAGGTTGAAGCGGCGGGCAAGGGCCGTCCCGCCGCGGACCGTGTGCGCCGCAGGCTCACTGATTTCGATGGCAAACTCGACGGATTGCGCAAACAGATAGTGGCTACTACGGAGGGCGGTGCCATCACCGGAGAGGAACGGCTTCGCGAGCACACGGATCAACTCTACGGTGCCATCATCGCCTGGGACGGGCCACCTTCCAACTACGCGCTGGAAAACACCAAGGCCCTGCGCGATGAATTGAGTCAGATTGACTCGGCATTTGCACATCTCATCTCCAGTGAGCTACCTGCAGTCAACAAGGAACTCCAAAACAATGGCGGCCACCCGCTGCTCGTGCCCCCACCAACGGCTTTCGACGACGATGACGAGGGTGGTGCCGGCGGCGTCAGTGCAGGGGGCAGGCTCGACCCCGACGCGCGTTTCGGGGTCGAGGTGCCGAAGAATCTGCGGCTCTGGAATTAATTCGAATGCTGGGAACGAAGCTGGTTTCCGCGAGCGCGGTGGTGTTGCTTGCGTCCATGAGTCAGTGGGCGAGCGCGGCGCCCCCACAGGACGACGATTCGCCCTCAACCTCTGAGTCCCAAGCAAAGGTTCAGAGCAACAAGGCGCCGGTGGTCATCCAGGCGAAACCGTGGCTTTTTAACCGCGCGACCCGCTACGCCCACACTTTGCCCGAGGTCGACGGCGAAACGATCACGGTCACCAAGAAGACCTCGGTGGTGAAACTGGCCAATCAGCCATCAGTCATCGACAACAACCAGCGGGAGATATTCGACCGCCTGCCCGGCATTGTCCTCGCCGAGCAGCAGAATCCGACCCAGCTCAACCTGTCTTATCGCGGGCTGGGTAATCCACAGGAAAGCGAATACGTTCTCGTCCTGCAGGACGGGCTGCCCCTGGAGATGGATTGGATCGGCTATCCAACGTTGTACTACCTGCCCATACCGCAGACCCTGGAGTCAGTTCAAATGATTCGAGCGGGCTCCGGCCTGTTATACGGACCTGAGCCTCAGCCCGTCATCAACTTCGTGTCGCGTGTACCCGATCCCAATCGTCCCCTGGCGGGTAGAACCGAGCAGGTAGGTGGCTCCAATAGCCTGTTTTCCAGCTTCAACACGGTGTCCGGGACGAGCGGGGACTGGGACTATCTCGCCAACTACTCGCACCGCCAGTCGAGCGGCGAACGACTCAATGGCGACTATCACGTAAATGCCGGCGATCTGCAGCTCGGCTATCGCTTCGATGCGAGTCAGAAGCTTTCTTTCACACTCCATGCGTATTCCATCGAGAGCGGGTTGGCCGGCCTCATGACGGCGGCTCAATTTCATGCGACCCCCGATCTGTCGACCACGCCCGACGATCGTCTGTGGTCGGATCGTTACACCGCGATCCTGACTTACGACAACAAATTCGATGCCAACAATGTATTCACCCAGAAGTTATGGTCGGGCTATCAGGATCTGATTACTCGCTCGGACGTCTACGCCCCGGCCCTGGTTGCCACTTCGTCATCGCTGTCCGGGCAGCGTTTTCACTACACGGGATTGGACGGTCGATTTCTACACCGTTGGGGTCGAGGCAATGCATTTACCATTGGCTACACCGCTTACACCTCACGCAGCCCGTATAATCAATATGCCAGTAAGAACCCACTGGCCGATCGGGATGACGAGTCGGGCGCCAGGACCTATGGGGATGAGCGTAGGACCTACTATGCCGCGCTTTTTGCAGAGAATGTATTGCGCTTCCGGTACTTCCATCTCGTCACCTCGGCGCGTTTGGACCACGAGCAACTGCAGTCCCGGGAGACTGTGGCCACCCACGCAAACCTGGTTGATGCCACCTACCGCAAGAACGTGCCATTGTTCGGAATCGGCATCGGCAACGATTTTGGTCATGGCAACGAGACTTACCTGAACGTCTCGCAGGGGTTCAGACCGCTGCGTTATCTGGACATCGCCAGTCCATTCACCAATTACAACCAGGTCAACAATCCGGATCCAACCAAGTATGTGACCTACGAGGCCGGCGTCCATGGCTGGCCCAAACCCGGGTTGTACTATGACGCGAGCGTATTTCAAGTCAACGTGCACGACCGGATTGAGGCACGGTCGCTGTCGCTAGCGCCTCCCGCAACCATTGACATCAATACCGGCGACACGCGCAGCCGCGGCGTCGAGTTGGAAGGCTCGTACGATCTGCTGCGGCTTGCACAGTCCGCGCCCGTCTCGCGTCATGTCGATGTTTTTGCGAACGCCACCTACTTGAATGCCCGCTTTACGAGCAGCATCCTCCCCAACCAGGTCGGTAAGGTGCCTGCTTATGCGCCTGACTACGTGTTTAAATCCGGCGTCACATTGCGCCAGGACGACGCCTATCAGGTGAGTTTGATTGTGGACTCTGTTGCCTCGCAGTTCTTCCAGGACAGCAATCAACCCATACTGGTGGCCAACTCGACCGCGATTGCGACGCAGGCGCGTATTCCGGGGTACACCGTGCTCGACTTTTCAGGCCAATGGACTGTAATGCGGCATCTGAGCATTCTCGGCGGTGTCTCCAATCTGACCGATCGTCGATATTATTCGCGCGTGTTTATTTCCCGGGGACTGGTTGAGCCGGCCCGTACTCGGGCGTTCTACGCGGGAGTTTCGTATGAGCTCTGAGAGGCTCGCGACGCGAGGCTAGTATGTTGGCTCGACTTCTCAAGCTGTTGCATGAGCTGGGATCATTCGGCACCCTGGGATCGGTCACGGCCTGCTTGATTCTGCTGCGTGTTCATTCCGGCGGCACAGCGCACGATCCGGCAGCGGCAGGCGATGTCGTTGCCGTGATTCATTACCTGTTGATGCCCTCGTTCGCCGCGGTACTGCTCAGTGGCCTGCTGGCGATTGCGGCCACGCCCGCGTACATAAATGCCGGCTGGGCATGGATTAAAGCGTTGCTGGGGATCAGCGTCTTTGAGGCTTCCCTGGAACTGAGTGCGACCAGCCGGGAAGTGGAGCAACTGAGTCGGCAGTTGGCAGCCGGCCATGACGTCCTCTCCCGACTAACCGTGGCGGGGCGGACAGAGCGCGGCGTTCTATGGGTGCTGCTCGGAGTCTCCATCGCCAATGTGGTGTTAGGAATCTGGCGGCTGCGGTTCGTGCGCAACGTCCGCCGACAAGGTTGATCAGAAGACACTGTGGTCGCTGCGCTCGAGTGTTGAAACACCGCCAACCAGGCTTGCGTAGTAGTCGAATAACGTCTGCGTCCCGGTCGACGGTGTGGCGGCTGAATCATAGCGTCCGGTCAATGGGTTGAGGACCAGCATCGACTCGGTCGCGTAGTAGCGTCCGATTCGCGCGAGTTCCGCCTTTACCGCGATGGCAGGCACAATACGCCCGACGCGATCCAACACTCCAACGATGCCGTCGAGTAGTGCGACCGGCACCTGCCTGAAGCGGGGAGGGCGCCCCAGCAAAGCGAAAAGGCGCTCGCCCTGCTCCCGAGGGGTGATCGCATCTCCCGGGCCGCCGATCGGCAAGACACGATTGCGCAATTCCTCTGCATCGAGGCAGTTACACAGATAGTCGGCCAGATCGGTGTCGCTGATCGGCTTGCACGCGGTCAGCAAACCATTCCCAAATACCAGGAACGGTTTGCCTCGCTTGACCCGCTCGACCTGTCCCGAGAGTGACTTGAAGAACGCAGTCGCTCGCACGATCGAATACGCCATGCCTGACTCCATGAGCGCTTTCTCGCAGGCCAGCTTGGCATGTTGAAAGGCGAGCAGTGGCTTTTGTACGCAAATGGCGGACAGCAGCACTATGTGCGAGACACCCGCATGGCGGGCGGCCTCGAAGGTTTGAACGTTTGCCTGGTAATCGATTTCCCAGGCATCGCGCGGTGCGCCGGTTCGCGAGGCGAGGCACGAGACCAGGGCATCGAAGCGTTCGCCCCGTAGGCCGTCTGTCTGCAGCGAGGCCGGGTCTCGAACCTCGCCGAGTCGCACGGTGGCTCCGGCGAGAAGCCGGGCACTATCGTCTGGTGCAAGCTTTCCACCCGCTCCGGCGCGCCGTCGGACGAAGCAGACGACCTCGTGGCCCCGGGCAACGAGTGATTGAACGGTGGCGCGACCGATGGTGCCGGTAGCGCCAACTACGAACACACGCCTGGGGTGGCGCGATCGCGGCACCGCTGCATGCGAATCGAGCGTGGAAAGCGTCATTCAGCGAGGCCACCCGTATCTCATGAGCCCTTTCTTGAGCTGGGCAGCAGCGCCGCCCAAGCCATCAGCAGACGTGGTCTGCCAGCGTACCCCCACGGACGCTGACGGTATGCATCCATTTTGCGGCCGGGCACGTAGGAAATGCGCTAGTTGAGGAGCAATAGACCGCCGTATATCACGCCGCTACCCGGCGTCCGATCAGGACATACCATGGACACACCGGCCGCTGATAGTTCGCGCAGCTCGAAGCCTTGGCGGACAAAACCTCTGAATGCTTATCAAGACGCCATCCTGCAGGCGCTGCTGGCGTCCGAGCGCCCGCTATCCTCGGCCGATCTCTCCAGGAAGGTCGCTTTGGGCACCGATGAGGCTCGAGGCCACTGTATTCGGTTGTTAAAGAAAGGGTTGCTCGCCAGCCAGAAGCGCTGGGTCCGACGCTCGTTTGGCGACCGGTCGCGACGCAATCCCGAGCTCTTTTGGACCTTGACCCAACAGGGCCTGGAATATCTTGCCGCCAGAGGCGGGGCGGACGCCTGGCTCGCGCCGCGTCCCGAAACCACCGCCTGAAACATTTTGGGAAACCCGAATCACTCCACAACTTCGACCCTGCAGTCTTTCGATTCCCGGCTCCACGGACGGTCGCACTTCGAGACAACTCCGTTGATGGCCTGCGTTCCGAAGTGAGTTGCCGCCAGCGACGTCGTCCCGAAGGTCAACGTCAGATTCGAAAATTCAACGAAAGCCTGTGGTGCTGTAATGGTGAGGTTCTGCGTCCCGCCAAGCACGCAAATCGTTACAGCGGACGGGTTGCCGAACGGCGGGTTGCCCCCGTTTCCAGTGACGAATGCGGTACCGGTTACGACGAAGCCGTCCGTAACGGCGGGCTTGAATGTTGGACATGCCGCCTTCCAGTTGATCGGGTCTGTCAGGTCGTTATGGACCACGCCGTCCGTTACGCTGATGTGATGAGTATGGGGACCCAGCTTTGTGGGATCGTGATTGAGGTCGGTGTTCGCAAAGTCAGCCGTCTCCATAGACATTTCCGCCGTGAAGGCTGCAGTACCTCTTGGGCCCAGATGCAGTGCCCAGATGCCATGCATCTCATACGGGCCACCGGAAACGGTGGGCGCCGGGGGTGTGTAGTCATTTAAAAGGCCACTGAAGTGCTCCGGCAGCCGAAGCTGGTTGCCAGTGGACGCCGGAGTGACTGCTCCCACACTGCTCGTCAGGACTGCCAATGGCAGTGATGCCAGTACCGCGCCTGCCCGCCTTGTCCATCTGGCGTCGCTCTTGTTTTTCATAGGAAATCTCCGAGTTAGTTGCATTCGTATCTATTGCCCGCGCTACGAGTAGTCAGGTTGGGCAACTGCCTCCCCCACCGTCAAAGGGCGCGGTGCGGAATGTCGCGGTGTGCGGCGGAATGCCCCTCTTTACCGCGCTCGGGTCCCCCAGGCTTACAATGGACCGACTGCAGACCAATCCGGCAGGCGGGCTCCCACCATGAACGACACTCGGAGTGATGAGTCGCGCGCACCGCTGCCGGTTGTGGAAAGCGGTGGCCGGCTAGACTCCTGGAAGAAGATAGCGGCTCACTTCAAACGTGACGTGAAGACGGTACAGCGCTGGGAGAATCGGGAGGGGATGCCGGTTCATCGGCACGTTCATGAGAAGCAGGGCTCCGTGTATGCGTTCCGTTCGGAGCTCGATGCATGGTGGGAGGGTCGACGAGGCAAGCTGCCGGACATCACCAACGATGAACCGGAGGTCAACCCGAGCACGCCGGTTGCACAGTCGCCCTCCGGACCAGCGGAAAGAGTCGCCCCTGTCCATGCAGTCGAAATTCGGGAGCAGGCAACCCCGGCAAAGCGTTCAGGCAGTCTCTTGTGGATATTGCTGGGAACCGCCGCACTGTTAATCGCCTATGCAGCGAGCAGGTTTAGCCACCCAGCCACACCTCTCGCTTCCAATCTATTTGCAAATGCCACCTTCGCGCGTCTTACGGATTGGCCCGGTGTCGAGCAGGCGGCCGAGATATCACGCGACGGTCGCTGGGTTGCATTCCTCGCCGACCATGATGGCCACATGGACGGCTGGCTCACGCAGGTCGGCAGCGGTCGTTATCGCAATCTGACTCACGGAAGCCGGCCCGAGCTCGTTAACAACTCGATACGGACGCTCGGCTTCTCCGCCGACGGCTCTGTCATCACCGTTTGGACTCGCAAAGCGGACGGCTCACGCCCCGAAGATATCAACCTGATGGCCGCTCCGCTCGCAGGCGGTGAGCTGCGTGAGTTTCTCCCGGGAGTTGCCGAAGTTAGTTGGTCGCAGGACGGCAAAAAGATCGTCTACCACACGACCGCGCCGGGCGACCCGCTCTTCGTGCGAGACCCACGAGGCGTCACCCGTCGAATCTATGTCGCGCCCCCCGGAATCCATTGTCACTTTCCCGTGTGGTCCGTCGATGACGCGTACATCTATTTCGCCCGCGGCATACCTCCCGCAAACTGGGATATCTGGCGTATTCGTCCGACGGGAGATGGGCTGGAGCGCCTCACTTTCCACGACTCGCGGGTGAGTCACCCGGTGCTGCTCGATCGCCGCACACTCGTCTACCTCGCCAGCGACTCGCAAGGGTCAGGCCCGTGGTTGTATGCGTTAGATCTGGAGCAGCGCGCATCGCATCGAGTCAGTTTTGGACTCGAACGTTACACTTCGCTTGCGGTGAGTGCTAACGGTGCGCGCCTCGTCGCAACTGTCGACGAGTCCAAGTCCAGCATCTGGAGCGCATCGTTGAATGTCGATCCTGCTCCAAGCGGCGACCATCGCCAGCTTCAACCCGTTTCATTGGTGTCGTCGACGGGAGTGTCACCACGCACGGGACCCACCTACCTACTGTATATATCCACGCGCGCCGGTCGACAGGGGATCTGGAAGTCGGCGGATGGTCGAGTCACTGAACTGTGGAGCGATGGCCATTCAACAATTACCGGCGCTCCTGCGATTGCACCGGATGGTCGGCATATCGCGTTCACAGTTGCGGACGGCGATGGGAAGACGACCCTTTACACGATGGACAATAGCGGGAAAGAGCTGCGGGCCATAACACAGTCCCTCGCGTTACGAGGTAATCCGGCTTGGGCGCCAGATGGACGTTCAGTTGTATCCGCCGTGCTGCATGATGGAGAGCCACGCCTGAGCAGCCTCTTTCTGGACGGCAGCCCGCCGAGTCTGCTGGTGTCTGAATATTCGGTTGATCCTGTCTGGTCTCCCGATGGCCGATTTCTGATTTATTCCGGCGCTGACGTAGGAACGACGTTTCCGCTGCGTGCCGTGGCATCGGACGGCAGACCCTATTCGATTCCGGCGCTCATCCTGACCCGCGGAGCCCGTCAGATTGCCTTCCGTCCGGACTCTCGTTCCATCGTGGTACTGCGGGGCGAAGTAGGGCACAAAAACTTCTGGCTGGTGGATCTGGCCACGGGTGCGGAGCGCCAGATCACCGAGCTCGAACCCGACATCGTGATCCGCGATTTCAACCTGTCCCGCGATGGTAATGTGATCCTCTTTGACCGCATTCAGGAAAGCTCCCGGATCGCCTTGATCGATCGCGGGGGCTAGCGAAGACAACGCCGTTTCTCAGGCTGGATACAACACCGGATTACGTGGCGTATCAATCACCTTGCCGACTTCCGCGCCGGGACACCATTTCTCCCAATCCTGCCGTTGATGGCCGTTCAGGGGTTGCACGAGCTTCATGTTCCGCTCCATGTAGATCACGGTCATGGCGGCCCGTAACCGCGATGTTGAGTTGGCGCTCGCGCGATGGAAGGTCCAGCCGCGATGGAAGCTCACCTCGCCGAGATCGAACGGTTCTTCATGCAGTGGAATCGCCAATTTCTCCATGTGCGCGCGAATGTTGCTTTCGCTCTGATCCGATATCTCCAGGTCGCGTCCCAGGCTCAGTCGATGGCTTCCCGAATAAAACGCAAGGGGACCCATCTCGAGAGGCACTGCCTGTAGCGGCACCCATACCGTGACGGTATCTGCATTGGACAGCGGCCAGTAATATTGATCGCAGTGAGCGGGCGTCATGCCGCCATAGGCCTCTTTGTAGAGCGCCTGATCGTGATAGAGCCGGACGCCCGCTACGCGCAACAGCTCGGTCGCAATACGCGCCAGGCGTTTACTGAAGACGAACTGACGTGCGATCTCGCTGAGCTCCCACAGATTCCACACTTGCAGGAATGCCTTGTCATAGGTTGAGCGTTCCTCCAGAGGCTTGGTCTGAGTGTTGAGCTCGAATGTGAGCCGGGTGAGCTCCCGGCCGAAAAATTCCAGTTCGGAGGGCGCGAGGACCTGCTTCAGTTTGACGAAGCCGTGCTCCTGGAAGAATTCGATCTGGGTTGTGGTGAGCGGATAGTGTGCGTCGATACTCATCGGGCGGCATCCCAATATTCCAGGCGCGATTAGGACACGCCGCCTTGGGGATGGACCACGCTCCAGTTGACGCGGGGTAGATGGTCAATTATGCGCGGAGCCGCGTTGCTCCCATGGAGTAGTGCAGGGCGCTCTGTTTGAGGCGCAAATGATGCTCGCGGTATTGAGTGGGATTCATTCCCTTCAACGCCAGGAACTGGCGGTTGAAATTCGCGATGTTGTTGTAGCCGCAATTCATCGCGATCTGCGTGATGCAGTCGCTCGACTCCGTCATGGCGCGACAAACCTCGTTGATCCGCAAGATATTCACAAATCCCACGAAGGTCTGGCCGGTTGCCCGCCGGAAGAAGCGACTGAAGGCCGGCGGTGTCAGGCCGACCAGGCCGGCGATTTCCGCCTGATTGATCTCGTTGGCCAGGTTCTCGCGGACATACCGGTGAATCTGCTCGATGCGATCACGATTCAACTCCGTTATGTCGTTCGTGATGTGATAGTCCACGCTGGCCAGGCGTCGCAGATCACTGTGCGCTTCCGAGAGGATCCGCAATATGTCCAATAAACCGATGAGCCGGGTGATCCCGGTCTGACGTACGAGCGCCCGCAGTTGCACACCGACCCGCGCCGCCGTTTCACCCTGGATGTGCAAGCCGCTTTTTGATGCCCGGAACAGCTGCTTGATGAGCTGGAACTCGGGCAGATCGAGGAAGTCGTGGCCGAACATCTCGGGCCGGAACTGCACGACTACGGCCTGCGAATTTTGTGCTTCCACGGCCCGCTCGTCGTGCCAGCAGTGCGGCAGATTTGGACCCACCAGCACCAGATCACCCGCCTGGTAGCGCTCTATATTGTCGCCAATAAAGCGGGTGCCCTGACTGCTGACGATCCAGCACAACTCAAACTCAGGGTGGTAGTGCCAGGTATGGTCCGCGGTGAAGCTCGCGCATGAGATCCACTTGCTGCGGAACGACCCGGCGGCATCAACTTCAACCGTTTCCAGCCTAGGCTTCATATTTCCCCCCTCCACCGATGCACGCCGCCTCGTGTCTGCGCGCTCGATCTCCATCGGTATCGTCTACGATCGGCCGAAAAAAGCAAGGACGGGCAAGCACAGGCGGATTAACCCTGTATCCCACTAGGGCCAACTGTTGCGTAGCCCATCCGGATTGCGCATGCGCTAATCGCAGCGGACTGGAGACTGGCGCCGGGTGCCGGGCTTCGGGCAGGCTTTCAGAAGAATTGAGGGGGACTCGATGGTAAATGGCACTCGACCGATCACGTTCTTGTTGACGACCTTGGCATTGGGGCAGGTTGCCGGGGCGGCCGGAGCCGATGCCGGCAGCTCGACGAGCGGCGCACAGCCGGCCGAAGCGCCGTCGATGCTGAGCGAAGTCACTGTGATCGGCTATCGGACCAAGCAGGCAACGAGCGCCACCGGTGTAGTGACCGACATCATCGACACGCCGATCTCGATCTCCGCGATCACGCGGGACTTCATCACGGACACCGGCTCATCCGAGCTCATGGAGGCAATCGGAGCTCTGAGCGGTGTGACCGGCCAAAACAACAGCGGCGAGGTCGGCACCAACTTTGCGGTACGTGGCTATGCCGTCACACCGCAGGTGGATGGTTTTGATGCACTGACCATCGCCTCCGGACTGGGAGCTTCAGTCGGGGTTGACCGTATCGAGGTGCTCAAAGGGCCATCAGCCGTGTTCAACGGCAACGTGCCGCCCGGCGGAAACATCAACATCATCTACAAGAAGCCGTCCTTTCAACCTGAAACCTACGTGCAGGGCGAGGCAGGCATGTGGTCGTACCGCAGCGGCGAGCTGCTCTCGACGGGACCCATATCGGACAAGTTTGCCTACCTCGTGGATGCCTACGCGAAAGACAACAATGGCTGGGTCGACTGGACCAGCCAGAAGGAGCGGGCCCTCATTCTCGGTGCGACCTTCAAACCGATCGAGTCGCTCAGTCTCAATTTCAACTACCGCGACCTCAACAACGAATTCCGGCTCTCGACACTGCCCGTCAGTCATCCGGGCTTTATAGGCTCCGGCGCGAATCAATTCACCTATCTCGACAGTTGGGTCGCGGACAACTATGGGCCGAACGAGCCGCCGCAAACCATTACGGTGCCGCAATATCTGCCCGGCGGGGCCCGCTACAACCCGCTCGGACCGCAGAACTACAACGATGAGCGCAATCATTTCTACAGCACGGAGCTGAGCTGGAAGGCCAATCAGCATGTCGAGCTGCGCGACAAGTTCGCTTATACGGAAGCAACCTGGAACCTCCTGGCAATGCCACAGAGCGGCGCCAAGGTTCTTGGCCCGGACGGTAACCCCGGACTGCTGTCGGGGTTTGAAAAGGCAGACCAGAAGTTCTCCGGCTGGGAGAACATAGTGGAGTCGGCGGTGTATTTCGACACCGGCATCGTGAGCCATTCGCTGCTGATCGGTTATCGAGACTCGTCCACGCGAACCAACTACGCACGGGCCTGGGTGGGCGGGCCCTCGGTCAACTCCCAGGGACAGCCCTGGAACTTTTTCAGCGACGGCCCGATCCTGCTGCAGGATCAGTACAACGCACGCATCGCGGCCAATCCGGTGCCGGATATCGATGTATCGAATGCTTCTCCAACGCGAACCCACGCCTATTATCTGGCGGAGCAGATGTCGATGTTCGACGATCGACTGCATGCACTGCTTGGCGCTCGTTACACGAAGACAGTTTTCAGCGGGCTCGAGGCCCATGCGACCACGCCCCAGGTCGGTATCGTGGGTAAACCGTTCAGCCGTGACTCGTTCTTCGCGGATACCGCTTTCTTTGCCAATTACTCGGAATCCTTTACACCATCGGGCCTGGCACAGCCAGGAACGACGGAGCCCGTGCCACCCAGGCGGGGCTCGGGCCGGGAATTCGGTGTGAAGACCGCGTGGCTGAACGGCGCCATCACCAGTACGATCTCGCTTTTCCGGGATGATCTTTCCAACATCGCGACGGCCGACTATTCCCAGCAGGGAGTGGGCGGCAATGTGTTTGCTCAGTACAACCTGGGCGGCCTGGGAAGGGCGCAGGGGCTCGAGGCGGAAATTACGTGGACCCCAATGTCCAACCTGCAGCTCTCTACCAACTATACTTACCTGCCGACCGCGAAGTATCTGCAGTACCCCGGCGTTCCGCAGGAGGTTAATACGCGGTTCGGATCAACACCGTTGAACCAGGCGAACCTGACGGGAAAATACACACTGGAGGAAGGCGTTTTGCGGCGGCTCTACTTTGGCGGCTGGATTCATTCGCAGAGCGCCACCACCGGGGTTCTCAATGGCGATTGGCACTACGATGTGCGCATCCCGAGCCTGACGCAGGTGACCGCGTTCGTCGGTTACGACATCGACAAGCTCGATGCACGGTTGAATATAGACAACTTGACTGGCCGCAATGGGTATCTCATGAACAACGCCTTCCAGCCGCAGTCGCCGCGCGCTTTTTATCTGACACTCAAATACAAGCTGTTGTGAAGCGCGTGTACATCGCGCGACGTGCGCTGACAGGTGTCAGGAGATCCTAAGTGCCGTTTGTGGATGCTCAGGCGGTGGTGAATGAGGAATACGACGCCATCGTAGTTGGATCAGGGGCAGGCGGTGGTCAGATGGCTTACACGCTGAGCATGAATGGAGCGCGCGTGTTGATGCTCGAGGCAGGTCGAAAGTACGAACCTTCCGAGGCTGCCATGTTTCAGACACCCGAGCAGGCCCCGCTTCGGGGTAGCGGCACGGCCGATAAGCCGTTCGGCTTCTACGACGCCACCGTGGACGGCGGCTGGCAGGTGCCAGGTGAGCCGTACATTCGCGTTAGCGAGCAGCATGGGGCCCGATTCGACTGGTGGCGCGCGCGCATGCTAGGTGGGCGGACCAATCACTGGGCGCGCATCTCACTGCGAAACGGTCCCTATGATTTCAAACCGCGAGAACGCGATGGCCTGGGCTTTGACTGGCCTATCTCATACGAGGAGCTGGCACCGTACTACGACAAAGTCGAAATGCTGATCGGCGTCTATGGCGCCAACGACGGGCTGGAGAATACCCCCAATTCGCCTGCGGGCTGTCTACTGCCGCCGCCCAAGCCGATCGTCAGTGATCTGCTACTCCAGAAACACGCGCGCAATCTGGGCATCACTCCGACCGCGTGTCATCGGGCAGTTCTTACACAGGCGTTAGATTGGAAGCGGATCCCTGCGCTTTTGCATCCAGGGAATGTCACTGCGCAGAGGATCATCGCGCGGGATATGCAACGACGTGTGCCATGCTTCTGGGCCACGCCCTGCGGGCAGGGCTGCGCGATTCGCGCCAACTATCAATCAACCACAGTGCATCTGCCGCCGGCGCTCGAGACCGGCAAGCTCGATATCGTAACGGATGCCATGGTGGCCGAGGTCGAGCTCGCGAAAAGCGGGCGGGCTGCAGGCGTGCGGTTCATTGACCGGCTCTCCGGAAAGTCGCTCGGAGCCAAGGCGCGCGTGGTGGTGCTTGCTGCGAGTGCGTTTGAAACCGTGCGGATTCTGCTCAATTCCACCTCATCACGGTTTCCGCAGGGCCTGGCCAACTCGAGCGGCAAGTTGGGAAAATACCTGATGGACACCGTCGGCAGTGACCTTGCGGGGCAGATACCGGCACTCGAAAGTTTGCCGCCCCACAACGAGGAGGGTGCTTCCGGAGGACACATGTATGTTCCGTGGTGGGGCTACCAGGCGCAAAAGGGTGGCAAGCTGGCATTCCCCCGCGGCTATCACATTGAGTTTACGGGCGGGCGCCGGATGCCGCAGTTCGACACGCTGGCCGAGATGGAATGGCTCACCGGCGGCAGCTACGGCCCGCAGCTCAAAGAGGATGCGCGGCGCTACTACGGCTCCATGCTGTACTTTGCAGGCCGTGGGGAAATGATCCCCAACGAACACTCATTTTGCGAGATCGATCCACGGGTAAAGGACAAATGGGGAATCCCGGTGTTGCGCTTTCATTGGCAATGGTCGGAGCACGAGACCCGTCAGGCCGCGCATATGCAGCAGACCTTTGCCGAGATTATCGAGTCGATGGGAGGACGTTTGCGGCAGCCACCTGAACTCGATGGTACCAAGGCAATCGCCCCTGGTGGCAGCATCATTCACGAGGTTGGTGGTGCCCTCATGGGGGCGAGCCCGGTTGCCTCGGTGTTGAACAAATGGTGTCAGGCCTGGGACGTGAGCAATTTGTTCGTTGCCGACGGCGCCTCTTTTCCATCGAATGCAGACAAGAATCCGACGCTCACCATCATGGCCAACGCCTGGCGCATCGCGGACCACGTTCTCGAGCGCATGCGCCGCAAGGAGCTTTGATGGATAGGCGATCAACTATCAAGTGGATGTTGGCTGCCGCGGCTGTCATGCCGCTGGCCCGCGGCGCTGTACCCCGGTCAACGCAGGCGCAACCCTACGGGACCGACCCGAACCTGCAGATAACCTATCATCCGGGTGATTTGTGGCCGTTGACATTCAGCGCGGCGCACAGGCAGCTCGCCAGGATTCTGTGCGACGCCATCATTCCCGCGGATGCGACTTCTCCGGGCGCCGCGGACGTCGGCGTCGTCGATTTCATCGATGAATGGATCAGTGCACCGTATCCTGTACAACGGGCGGATCGCGCGCTCGTGTTGAACGGATTCGCATGGCTCGAGTCGCAAGCCACGCGACGGTTTTCCAAGGCCTACGCTGACCTTGCTCCCAACCAGGTGCGTAACATCTGTGATGACATCTGCTATTTGCCGCAAGCCAGGCCGGAATTTCGCACGGCAGCTGCTTTTTTCGCACGCTACCGGGATTTAACGACCGGCGGCTTTTACACAACACCCCAGGGCCGGGCAGACCTGCGTTACGTCGGCAACACACCGCTGCCGCGATTTGACGGTCCGCCGCCGGATGTCCTGCGACAGGTAGGTTTGATATGAGCGCCTCAATTTTGTTCTCCCGCAGAGAAGCTCTGCGGACGATTACCGGTGCCGCCGTGGGCGTCATCGCCGCTGGTGCGCAGATCAGTCGAGGGGCGACATCCGCCGTGCATTGGGTGCCGGGCCTGCAGTTGTATACTTTGGGTCTCACTCCCAAGGATGACCTGGCGGCCAGCTTTGCGGCCGTCGCTGCGATCGGCTATCGCGAGGTCGAGTTGCCCGGTCATTATGATCACACGGCATCCGACTTGCGTCGGCTGTTCGATAATGCGCATTTGTCGTGTCCCGCAGTGCACTTTGCTCCACGTCCAATTGGCGGTATGTGGGACCTCACGGGCGATCTGTCCAGGAATGTGGCTGACTTGAAGACACTCGGCGCAAGTCGTGCCGTGGTGCCCATACCCTTCATGCCCGATCGTATCTACAACATATTGCAACACCCGCCGGCGGGGTTTGACGAAGCGGCTGCGGGCAAGTTGTTTGCTTCTTTGACCGCGGACGACTGGAAGCGTGCGGCTGACCTGCTGAATGAGAAGGGGGCCATCTTCGCCAAGGCGGGCGTGCGTCTTGCGCATCATAATCACGGTCTCGACTTTGTGCCCCTGCCGGGCGGCACCTGCGGCTATCGCATGTTGGTCGAGCTGACGGACCCGCGACTAGTGGATTTCGAGCTCGATATCGGTTGGGCGGTGTCTGCGGGCCAGGACCTGCCCTCGTTGTTCAAGCTGTCGGGTGAGCGGATACGCCTGCTGCATCTCAAGGACACGAAGCGCCGGGGAAAGCACGCGCATGACCTCGCTTCGACCGATATAGGCACCGGAATCGTCAAGTGGAATGAAGTGGTTGATCTGGTCCGGCATAATCGAATCGAGCATATGTTTGTCGAGCAGGAAACTCCATTTGCGACAACGCCCATAGATGCCGCAAAAGTCGACTATCGCTTTCTGACCAAGTTGTTTTCTGGAGGCGCAGCGTGAAGAAAATCGTGATAGGGTCGTTGGCTTGGTTGGGTGTTGTGTCAACGTCTATCGGGGTCTGCGCTCCGGGCACCGGGCCAGGCACTCTCGTGGATATCCAGCCCATCAAAGACATCGACCCGGTGATCCGTGATCTGGGCGCCGAAGCCTTACGGGTCCACTATCGTTCGACTTCTGACGTAGACGGAAGCTCAACTGTGGTCGGTGGCGCCCTTTTCGTACCCAAAGGCAAGCCGCCACGCGGAGGTTGGATCGTACTCGCTCATGCACACGGCACCTCCGGCATCATCAATGGCTGCGGCCCTTCGCTATCGCCGAATCTGTTCGGAACGGCACCGCTGATTGCCCAATATCTCAAAGCGGGCTACGCGGTAGCGGCCACCGACTATCAGGGGCTGAACGGGCCTGGCATTCACGTCTACCTCGATTCGAAGGCCGAGGGCTATAACGTCATCGATTCCGTGCGGGCACTACGCCATGCACGACCTGGATTGGTTTCCGACCGCTGGGTCACGGTGGGAGGCTCCCAAGGCGGAGGCGCTTCCTGGGCCGCCGCCGAGCAGGCTCCTGTGTATGCACAGGAGTTGCACCTCGTGGCAGCGGTCAACCTCGTTCCTGCCGCTGACATCTCAGGCTATGCGCAGATGGCCGAAAATGAGTCGATGACCCCTCTGCAGGTGGGCGCCTATACGGCCATCCTGATCACACAGAGCTTCGCTCATCCGGAGCTGGATATGGATCAGTATCGGCGCGGCTCGGTGACTTCCAACTGGGACGCTTTGTCGCAGTGCTTCGGTCCTCGTATGGAGGAGCGCAATACTGCTGTAGGCCAGATCAAACCGGAGGAGCTGAAGCCGGCTACTCACGCGGCGACCGAGAAGTTGACGAGTTTGTTGAAGGCGATGGCGGTGCCGCAGCGCAAGGCGGATGCCCCGATGTTGGTCGTCTACGCTGGAAAGGATGAATACATCAATCCTGCCTGGACGCAGGCGGCCATCGAGAAAGCCTGCCACCTGGGGTCGCAGATCGAGGTCGAGTTTCAGGCTGACAAAGGTCATGGCACTTTCGATTGGGCTCACGTGTTTCCATGGCTCGCAGACCGGGTGCAGGGCAAGCCGCTCGAGAAGCCGTGCAGGTGACCGCGCGGGCCTTTGATGACTTCGCCGGAGTTGCGACTGATAATGAGGTCAATCCGAAATTGTCCGGATGATCACTCGAGGAGAGCGACTCGTGGGATTGCGTTTCGCACAGCCGGCCGATGAGGCATACCGTTTCCCGCTTACGATCGGACATCTGCTGGATAGCGCCGTAGCAACCTCCGGCGCCAGGGAGATCGTGTATCGCGATCAGGTCCGCTATGACTACCGCGTGTTCCGTGAACGCATCGGCCGCCTGGCATCGCTGCTGAGGAGTGTTGGGGCGGAGGAAGGCACGACCATCGCGGTGATGGATTGGGACAGTCACCGCTATCTCGAAGCGTACTTTGCCATCCCGATGATGGGTGCCGTGTTGTTTACGGTTAACGTGCGTCTGACCCCCGCGCAAATTGCCTACACCCTCGGACATTCAAAGGCACAAATCCTTCTGGTTCATCGCGACTTTTTCGCGGTAGTCGACGGCCTGTTGGGTCAGTTACCCCAGCTCAAAGCGGTGATTGCCATTGCGGACGGCGCGCCGCCGGCGTGTCCCGCGTTTGCGACAGGGGAATACGAGGAGCTCAGCGCCGCGGCGGACCCGGATTTCGAGTTTCGCGACTTCGACGAGAATGCACTGGCAACTACCTTCTACACGACCGGAACGACCGGCAACCCGAAGGGAGTGTGTTTCAGCCACCGCCAGATAGTGTTGCACACGCTTGCGGCAAAAGCTCCCTTCGGGACTACCCGTGGAGGAGGCCTGGGTCATGGCGATGTTTACATGCCCCTTACGCCGATGTTTCACGTCCACGCCTGGGGGATGCCCTACGTTGCCACACTTTTGGGGCTGAAGCAGGTGTACCCGGGCCGTTATGATCCCAACTTTATCATCGACCTCAAGCAGCGGGAGAGTGTCAGTTTCTCTCACTGCGTGCCGACAATCATGCGGATGGTTCTCGAAGCCGCCGCGCAACGCAATGCCGATCTATCCGGTTGGACAGTGAAGATCGGCGGATCGCCATTGACCTCGGACCTGTGCAGGCAGGCTGCGAGAAAGGGGATTGCGTTGATCAGCGGCTATGGAATGTCGGAGACTGCGCCGATCATCGGAATGGCGCGGTGGCGCAAACTCGACGACGATGAGGACGCCTTTGTTGCTGCCATGGTTGCCTCGGGCGTACCCATTCCGTTGGTGTCCGCACGCATCGTAGATTCACAGATGAACGCATTGCCTGCAGATGGGAAGAGTCAGGGCGAACTGGTGCTGCGCGCTCCCTGGCTAACGCCATGCTACGTCGATGACCCGGCCGCTTCCGCCGGGCTCTGGCGGGGTGGATGGATGCATACACAGGATGTGGCGACCATCGATCCTGACGGTACGATCATTATTCGTGACCGTCTCAAGGATGTCATCAAGACGGGCGGCGAATGGCTGAGCTCCCTGGACCTGGAGAATCTCATCGCCGGCGCCGAAGGCGTCGCGGAAGTGGCGGTGATCGGCATTCCTCACAACCGTTGGGGCGAGCGCCCGATGGGAGTCGTCACCAGGAAAGGACTGACGGACCCGACGTTGGAGTCAGTCAACGGGCGAATATCGGCGGCTATCGCCGCGGGGGAAGCGAGCCGGTTTGCGCTGCTCGAGCGACTTGAGGTCGTCGCTGCGTTGCCGCGCACGAGTGTTGGGAAGGTCGACAAGAAAGCACTGCGCGAGCGGTTTTACTGATCGCCGACTCCGAATAGACGGGTCCGTCGCTGCAGGGTCAGCCCGCGGCATCGTCTACGTTTTCGTCCTGTTGTGCGGTGGTCGACAGGCCACCGCGCGCATATTGCCGCGGCGAACACCCCATGATCCGCTTGAATGCCGTGCTGAAGGAGCTTTCAGAATCGTACCCATACAGCGGCGCAATTCGCGCGATGGGATCATCGGAGTTCCGGAGCCGGTCTGCCGCCATCAGCATGCGCCACCGGGTCAGATAATCCATGGCCGACGAGCCCACTGTTTGTTTAAATTTTTGTGCGAAGGCGGATCGCGACATGGCAGCGTGTTCCGCGAGCGTCTGCAGGGTCCACTGCTGCGCCAGATCCTCGTGCATCGCGCTGAGTGCCGGGCCGATATGTTTGTCTGCCAACGCGAGCAGCCAGCCGGCGCCACCCTTTGCACCTTCCGCCACATGGGCCCGCAAGGCTTCGACCAGCATCAATTGCGCAAGATGTTGTTGCACGAGCGGGCTGCCTGGTCTGCGCTCTCGCAACTCCTCTCTCAGTCGATCAATCACCCAGCGCAGTGCCGTTCGATCCGACTCTCGGTGGATATGCACTATGGGTGGTAGCACCTGCAACAAAATGCCGGCAAGGGGGTCTTGAAGCCTGACGACTCCGCCGACGCCCGATAGAGCCCCGCCGCCGTTCAAAGTAGCAATGCCCCCGTTGGCGGGCGCCGAAAAGAGCTTCGCCGCCTCGACGGAAGGGAGACTCAGGTCGCTGGCCATCTGGAATGATCTTGGGAGCGGCAGCAGGACACAATCTCCGGCAACCATATGCACCGCTTCCGCTACGCCCTCCACACCTAGCCAGAGCTCGCCGGAGAGCACAGCGTAGCACTTGATCCCGGGCAGTCCGGGCCATCGGATCGACCAGTTTCCACCCGCTTCGAGACCCCGAAAATTGTAGCTCTGTGGTTTCAGCAGGGAGAGTACGTCCGAGAGTGGATCCATGGCCGATTTGGACGATTACGAAAGAAGTAACGACAGTAAAACATGGTTCATCCGACACCAATCCTTAAATTAGCGACCACTGGCTAGCCACTGTTTGGTCAGCAACTTCAAGGAGAAAAGTCATGCGTGTATTCGTTACCGGTGCCACGGGTTTCATTGGGTCCGCCGTGGTCACTGAACTGATTGCGAACGGCCATCAAGTCATTGGACTGGCTCGCTCGGACGCGGCCGCTAACGCACTCACTGCCGCCGGCGCGGAGCCGCACCGGGGTTCGATCGACGACTTGGAGAGCTTACGTCAGGGAGCAGCGAAGGCGGACGGTGTCATACACTTGGCCTTCGTGCATGATTTGGCGCACGTGAGTCTATCTGGCCGCCTGAAGATTTTCTTGGGCGGTCTTCCCACCCAGATACCGGCCCGCTTCGCTTCGGTTATCAACGAGGTGGAAAACCGCGCGGTCGAGGCGCTTGGGTCCGCCCTGGTTGGCACCGACCGCCCCCTGATCGTCACCGCCGGCATCGCGTTTGTCGCGACCGGGCAGATCGTTAACGAAAGCACGAGGGCTCCCGCCGCCTCCGCTATGCCGCGTGGCTCTGAGCAGGCGGCCCTTGCCTTGGTCTCGCGCGGCGTGCGGGTTTCGGTGGTGAGACTGCCGCCCTCAGTGCACGGTGACGGCGATCACGGCTTCGTGCCGACGCTGATCGGGATCGCCCGCAAAAAGGGTAGCTCAGCGACTGTGGAGGGTGGGCGCAACCGCTGGTCTGCGGTCCATCGGTTGGACGCTGCTCGCCTCTTCCGGCTCGCACTCGAAAAGGGTGTCAGCGGGGCGGTGTATCACGGGGCAGCCGAAGAGGGTGTACCGTTTCGCGACATCGCTGCGCTGATTGGCCGGCGTCTGAATTTGCCAGTCGTCGACAAGTCTCTCGAGGATGCAGCGAAGCAATTCAGCTGGTTTTCCATGTTTGCGGGAGTAGACGCCCCAGCCACCAGCGCGCTGACGCGCGCAACACTCGGCTGGGAGCCGACTCAGCCCGGACTTCTCGCGGACATCGACCAACCTGGCTATTTCAACGTCTGAGTGGAATAGGAGCAGACACCCCAGGTGTTGGTTATCGTCAGCGGACTGACATCCGCTAACCGGGAGAAATCTTTATGGAAAGACTCGAATATGATCGCGCAGGTGGATCCGAAGTAGTCCGCCTGCGCCCCTTCTCCCTGCGGAACATGAACGCCAACGAGGTAATCGTGCGCGTGGCCGCTGCTTCGATCAACCCGCTAGACTGGAAGATTCGCAGCGGCGCCGTCAAGATGATTGGATCCAAGTTTCCGCGGGCTATGGGTCTGGATTTCGCCGGGACCGTGGAAGCCGCTGGGCCTGCGGTCGCGCGCTTCGAGGCAGGTGATGAAGTCATCGGGTCAGTGTCATACAAGGTTGGCGGGGCCTTCGCGACCAAGGTGATTGCGTCACAGGAGTACCTTGTCAGGAAGCCGGCCAACTTGTCTTTTGCTGAAGCCGCGTGCCTGCCGGTGGCTGGGGTGACAGCGTGGGTTGGATTGGTCCAGTTCGGTCGCCTGGCCCCCGGCGAACGAGTGTTCATCAATGGTGCCATGGGCGCGGTCGGACAAGCCGCCGTGACGATCGCGCGGGGGATTGGTGCCGTGGTGTTTGGTCGAGTGGGTCCGCGCTCCATGGATGACGCCCAATCGCTTGGGCTGGCCTCCACGTTGGATTACACGAAGCCGTTGCCCAAATCGTTGGATAGCAGCTTTGATGTCGTGTTCGACTGCAATGGCAGCCTGTCTGTGCGCGAAGAAGAGACACTCCTGAAGCGCGGGGGCAGAATCGTGGATGCTGTGCCAACTCCCGCGAAATTTGTCAGAGCGCTGCTATCTCATTCCCGCAAAGTAATTCTAATCGATCCCAAGGCAAAGATTCTGCAACCCGTCGTCGATCTCGCGGCCGCCGAAAAACTCGCCGTTCCGGTCGCCAAAACGCTGTCCCTGGCGGACGCACCGGCTGTTATGGCCGCTCTGGAACGTGGCCAGCGCATCAACGGGAAAGCGGTAATTACGTTTTGAGAAAATCTCCGGACTTTGCCATATTGCCTCTGCGTTCAGTTGAGAGTAATTGCCGAATGATTGCATCGCGCCGCGCACCACTTGCGTTCTGCCCATTGCCAACAGTTGTTATCGTCTTGGCGGGTGTCCTCGCCGGCGCATCGGAGGTTGTAAGCGCGCAAGCGGTGAACAACTTGCCTGCCGTGACCGCTGATGAAGGTACGCCGCCTACATCGCGGCCGTGGATGGCGCCCGGCCTCGATCCCGGCGCCCGTGCGGACCGCTTGTTACAGGAAATGACTCTGGCCGAAAAGTTGCAGTTGACGTTCAGTTACTTTTCAACGCCGGCAACTTGGCAGAAGACAGCGACCAAGAATTTCGAGATGCCCCGGAATGGCCTACCGTATTCTGCGGGATATGTGCCCGGCATTGCGCGACTCGGAATCCCCGGCCAGTGGCTTACCGACGCCGGCATCGGCGTGGCAACGCAACGTTCACCCAGTCCGCGCGGGCGAACGGCTCTCCCGTCCGGTATTGCTACCGCCGCCACCTGGAATCCCGATGTCGCGTACGCAGGGGGTGCCATGATCGGCCGGGAAGCTTTTCTCTCAGGGTTCAATGTGCAACTGGCTGGCGGCACGAACCTGATGCGTGATCCCCGTAATGGTCGCAACTTCGAGTACGGCGGTGAGGACCCGTTGCTGGCCGGTGTCATCACGGGCAATGAGGTCAAAGGCATTCAGTCACAACACGTCATCTCCACGATCAAACATTTTGCCTTCAACGATCAGGAAACCAATCGTGTTGTCATGGACCACCGTATTGACGAGCAGGCTGGTCGCCAGTCCGATCTGCTCGCGTTTGAGATCGCCGCTCAAATCGGCAATCCCGGGTCTGTCATGTGCGCCTACAACCGCGTCAATGGTCCCTATGCGTGCGAGAACGACTGGCTGCTGAACCAGGTGTTGAAGACAGATTGGGGTTTCAGGGGCTATGTGATGTCGGATTGGGGCGCCACGCACTCGACCACGCAGGCCGCCAACGCCGGACTCGACCAGGAATCGGGTTGGGCATTCGACCGCGCACCTTATTTCGAAGGCGCCCTGCGGGAGGCGGTCAACAATGGTCATGTATCAAAGGAGCGTGCCAACGACATGGCGCGCCGCATCCTCTGGGCCATGTTTTCGGTTGGTCTGTTCGACACGCCTGTACAGGGTGATCAGTCGTCACGCATCGATTTCACCACAGACGGTCAAGTCAGCCAGAAAGATGCCGAAGAGTCGATGGTCCTGCTGAAAAACACTCCCGGGCTCCTGCCGCTCAGCCCTTCCGTGCGGTCGGTCCTGCTGGTCGGATCGCATGCTGATTTGGGAGTGCTGTCGGGAGGGGGCTCCTCGCAGGTGTATCCGGTGGGCGGTTCCCCGGTTCCGGACGAATATGCGCCGAAAGGGTTTCCCGGGCCGAAAACATACTTTCCTTCTTCACCTCTGAAGGCCTTGCAGGATCGCATCCACGCAACAGTTAGTTACATCAGCGGCAGCGACCTCAGAGCGGCGGCGGCCGCCGCGAAGCGAGCTGACGTTGTGATCGTGTTCGGGGAGCAATGGACCGGTGAATCGATCGATGCGCCGGATCTGAATCTGCCCAATAAACAGGACGCGTTGATTGCAGCACTTGCCAAGACCAATCGAAAGACCGTGGTCGTGTTGGAGACCGGCGGCCCGGTCGTTATGCCGTGGCTGCACGACGTCGGCGCGGTTCTGGAAGCCTGGTATCCCGGCACGTCGGGCGGCGAAGCGATCGCCCGTGTTCTCAGCGGGGAGGTGAACCCGTCCGGGCATCTGCCTGCGACCTTCCCGGCGTCCCTGGAACAACTGCCGCGACCCGCGCTGGAAGGGGATCCAAAACTCGACGCGGATTCGCACCCGATGAGCAATTACAACATTGAAGGGGCGGCCATCGGCTACAAGTGGTTTGACAAAAGGAAACTGCAGCCGCTGTTTCCCTTCGGCTATGGCTCGAGCTATACAAAGTTCACACTCTCCAATCTCGTGGCTTCAGGCGATAGCTCCGGCCTCGCTGTCCGCTTTGCAGTGAAGAATTCCGGCACCGTCGGCGGCAAGGCGGTCGCACAAATCTACGTCGCCGGCCAAGGGTGGGAGGCACCAAAACGTCTCGGCGCATTTCGCAAGGTTGACCTTGCACCCGGCATGAGCCAGGACATCTCGTTGGCCGTCGATCCGCGCTTGTTGGCGACGTACGATATGGTTGGCAAGCATTGGAAAGTGGCCGAAGGTGAGTACACAGTCATGCTGGCTGAATCGGCAACCAACATTGTGCAGACCGCGAAAGTCCACCTCGGGGCACGGACGTTCGCGGCAAGTGCGCAGTTCATTGGAGAGCCTCTCGCCTCGGACAGTCGACACTGACTCTGCCGCCGCCGTCGGCGGCTAGCGATCCGACCTCCGGCCGCCCAGGTGTCATGCGCATGAGCTGCCGGCTGCCGAAGCCCGAAGGTCGCCGATTCTCGTGGCTGAATTCGGTATAGCATAGCCGGCAGCTGCTCACCTGAGGCTCCCTATGGAAATTTCGGAAGAAGTCGAAGAAGAGGCCTTGCTGTTTTATCTGGCTTACTGCAGCCGGGAGGCAGTCCCATTTGACGAATCCGGCCTCAAGGAACTCGTAGCCGGGGCGCAGCGGAATAACGCGCTTCACAATGTCACCGGTTGGCTCGTGTACAGCTGCGGCATCTTCGTTCAATGGCTCGAAGGCGACCGGC